>ENA-OWRC01000826-OWRC01000826.1-human-gut-metagenome-genome-assembly--contig:-NODE-826-length-35693-cov-62.368595_pt1 | contig 35693 bp, 37 predicted proteins | sample MGYA00248268_ERZ651895 | MGnify/ENA primary metagenome ERZ651895 (study PRJEB26924, sample SAMEA4378242) | human gut metagenome | biome: human gut; feature: human-associated habitat; material: faeces...
TAAAAGAGACTTGAATCTGATCAAGAATTTTTAATGAAGAAGAAAATAATCAGCGGTTGGCAGGGGCGAGAAGAACGCGCCTGCTGGTGGTTGTGGGGATAAAATGAATAGAATTTTGCGAAGAATTTGTCTAAAAATGTATTCAAAAGGTGAAAAGAATATTATAATGAAAACAGAACGCTTTTTGGAGGGTACTATGGACAAATTGAGATGGATACATTTATCGGATATACATTTTTCAGGGGATGAAGATTATGAAGTGACAAGAATGAGAGATAGTATCGCTGATAAATTGAAAGAATTAACAGAAGGCAAAATAATAAATTTTGTTGTGGTGTCAGGAGATCTGGTTTATCAGAATGGAAGCTATGATGCTAAGCTAAAGAAATTTATAGAATCTGTAGAACAAATATGTAATGTATCTAGTGACAATTTATTTATTGTTCCTGGAAACCATGATATAAAAAGGAATCAGGCAAGAACAGTTTTGCTGGATGGAATAAGAAAAGAAAATTTTAAATTTGAGAAAAATACAGTAGAACAATTAGAGAAAGATTTTAAAAAATATAAAAGCTTTTTAAAAAAGGTAAAGTTCCAAGATGAAGATTACTTATATAAACTAGAAAAGCGCGAGGGATATAATATCTTTTTGATGAATACAGCCTTTACAGCAGGTACAGATCAAGACGAAGGAAAGCTAGTTCTTGAAAATAATTTGTTTTATGATGCAATAAAACAATTAAAAGATCAAGAATGTAGCATTAATATTGCTGTAGGACATCATCCTATTGATTGTTTCTTGAAAGAGAATCAAGAGAAGATTTGGAATAATTTCAATGATTATAATATAGATTTTTATCTATGCGGTCATCAGCATAAAGGGGCTTATAGTTATGATTTAAATGCAGGAAGGATAATTCCTACATATCAGTGCGGGAGTGGAAGAGTTGATGACTATGCAACAGTAACATTTCTGATGGGCGAACTGGATATGAATACAAAGAGAGGGAAAATAACACCTTATAAATGGTTGGTAAATGAAGAATGTTGGGCAATAGGAGGAATAGACGGGCGAAAAGCTGTTTCAGGAGAATTAGAAATTACACTGGAACGATTTCAAAAGAGTACAGGTTTTTTATTTGAGGATGAAGAAGTGAATGAAGATGAATTTAGACGGTTTATAATGGAATTTCATGAGAAATCGAAATATTTTGATAACGAAGAAATTAATATAGATCCCAAAGATGTATTTGAAAAATTTTCGAATATGAAATGCAACAAAAGTGTAGAGAAACATTACCATTCTTTATGCCGATATTTTCCTATAATTGATGAAATTATGGAAAGTACATTATTGACACCTATAGAACGCGAAAGCATTCCCAACATCATTATTTCAGAATACAATAAAGTGTTAGGAAAAGCAGCTAACGGAAATGAAATAATAGAATTAATTGTAGAGAATATTTTTCAATTATACAAAGATGAATTTAACTATTCTAATACCACATTAAAGACATATTATAAAATCTTAGTATATTGGTCAATATATGAATGCGATATTTTTAATGAAAAAATTTGAGAATGAGGGAAATAATGGATTATTTTAAAGTAAATAAGTATTCGTCGGTTGAAGAAAATATTTTGTATATTTCGAGTAATATTATTGAACTATTAAAAGGTAGTGAAAAAGAGTTTGGAAAATTGGTTGAATTATATGAAAAAAAGTTTTGTCCAGAAATAAGTGTAAATATTGAAATGTGTATATATTTATCTATGCTTTTCCTTTATGGAATAGGAAAAATTGAAATGAATGATAAAAAGATAAAACTGGTGGTAAAATAATATGATTTTGAAAGAACTGTATGTAATATCCCTAAAAGAAAAACAGGTGATTAAAAAATATGTTTTTAATGAATATGGATTGAATGTGATTTTAGGGGTTGCTAAAAAAGATTCCAATGGTGTAGGAAAATCGGCAATGATCGATGCAATCCGGATGATACTTGGAGAAAAAATGCCAAATGATTTTAAGCATAAAGAAGAACTTGCCAAAAGGGATATTTTAATTGTCTTAAAAATTGAAAATAAAGATAAGATTCAATATTTGGCTCGACAGATCATTGATGATTCTAATGGGTATGTAGCAGAGCAAGTTGTAATGGATATAAAAGGTTGGAATATTTACGAATTAGATCGTTACCGAGAGTATGTGCAGAATATTATTTTTGAAGATTTAAATGGAGAAGATATTCCTTCTCTTCAAGCAATCCGAGAATACATAATCAGGGATGAAAAACAAGGGTTTGGGGATATAACATTAGCTAGAAGAAATGCTATTCAGAATAGTAAATGTTTGAACTTTTTATCCTTACTTCCACTGAATTATGAAAGCGATATAAATAAGCTGAAGAGCGAACAAGATGCATTACATAATGAAATCAAAATTATCAAAACAATTGCTAAAGATATCAGTAAGTTGAAGGAAGAAAAAATAAAATTAGAATCAGAAATTCTCAAAATGGAGAAAATGCTGAATACTGTAGATGTGAGCGAGAAGATTGATTACGATGAAGAAAAATATATTCTTGCAAAGAAAAAATTAAAAGCTGTTGAATCACAAATTTTCAAAAAAGAATATAGTAAAAGGCAGTTTGAGCAAAGTATAGAGGGGCTTGAGCAACGCCATAAGAAAATGTGTGAATTGGTAAATTTGCAGTCATATTTTAAACAGATGCTTCAGTATTTTCCAGAAGATTTAGAAAAAAACTATAAAGATATGGAATATTTCTTTTCATATATGCTTGAAAATAGAGGAGACTATTTTAAAAGCAGAATAGAGACGCTGGAAGAAGAACTAAGTAAATTGCAGCTTACAAAAAAAGAATTGCAAAATATAATTTCAGAAAGTACCAAAATTTTCCAAAATACACAATTAGTAGATGATATTCACAATATAAATCAGCAATTAAATGTAGAATATCAGAAATTAGCTGATGTAAAGATGAAGATTGATAAGTACAATGAAATTAATAACTTAACAAAAGAACTAAATAAAAAAGGAAAAGAAATTTTTGAGAAAACGCTTGAGTATGAACATGAATATAATCAGTATGTTGCTAATATAAGTAATATTGAAAATCACTTTATTGCATTGACAGAAGCAGCATATGGAGAAAAAGGGGATTTGACATATTTTTATGAAAACAATGTGAAAAAGAGTGCAGCAACAGGACGTATAAAAATTACTTGTCAAATTTCTGATGAGAATTCACATGGTCGTTTATATATGAAAATTAATATGTTTGATTTAGCGCTTTTTCTTAATAGGATAGATTTGGATTCAGGATGTAAAATTCTTATACATGATGGTTCATATTGCAAACCAAATCCTGATGCAAAGGCAAAAATTATAGATTATGTTGATGAATACTTAAAAGAAAAAGAAAGAGGGCAATATTTTATTACACTAAATAAATCCGAAATAAATGATGAAGATTTGAAGAGCATAAAAGAACAAGGAATGGTTGTTGCAGAATTTGATCGTGAGCATGAAGATACAAATAGATTTTTTGGATTTAAATATTAAGATTTGAATAGAAGTCGGTACTTGGACAGTCGGCCTGGGTACCGACTTTTATGGTAGTACACAGTGCACAGGTGTACATACAGTTAAAGCCCCTATTTTCAAGGCATAATGGGATAGGGGTACAGTTTACTGATGAGCCGACAGGAGCACTTGATTCAAAGGCAACAGACAGTCTGCTTAGGCTGTTCAACAGGATAAACGAGGACGGACAGACCATTCTCATGGTGACACACAGCACAAAAGCTGCAAGTCATGCCAACAGGGTGCTTTTCATAAAGGACGGTCAGGTGTTTCATCAGATTTACCGTGGCAATCTTACAAATGACGAGCTCTATGTGAAGATTCAGGATGCACTTATGCTGATTACGACAGGTGGTGAGAAGCATGAATAAAATATATAGCAGGCTGGCATTTACAAATATAAAAAATAATAAGACTCTCTATATGCCTTACATTATATCGGGAATGGTCATGATAGCCATGTTTTATGTGATGATGTTTTTAAACAACTCAAGGGGACTTAGCAAGGTGCCTGGCGCGGATGCACTGGCGTCGATAATGGGGCTTGGATGCGGAACAATAGCGGTTTTTTCATATATATTTCTGTTTTATACAAACAGCTTTATAATCAAAAGGCGCAAGAAAGAGGTCGGAATATACAATATTCTTGGCATGGAAAAACGTCATATCGCGAGAGTTTTGTCAATTGAGACACTTACCGTAGCACTCGCAGCAATAGCATCCGGAATTATAGCAGGGATTTTATTTTCTAAGCTGATGATTATGTTTCTTTATAGGATTATAAATATTAAAGCACAAATTAATTTCACTGTATCTGCTAGCGCTGTCGTAAATACAATATTAATTTTTGGAGTGTTATATTTTCTCACTTTCATCTATAACCTGATGCAGGTGAAGCTTGCTAATCCGATAGAGCTGCTTCGCGGGGGCAATGTCGGTGAGAAAGAGCCGAAGAGCAAATGGCTTATCGCTATAATCGGACTAGGCTGTCTTGCCGGGGGATATTATATTGCGATTACCACAAAGAACCCTCTCCAGGTGCTTTCACTGTTCTTTGTCGCAGTGCTGCTTGTCATCGTCGGAACGTATCTTTTATTTATTTCAGGAAGCATTGTAATACTTAAGGCACTCAGGAAAAACAAGAAGTTTTACTATAATAAAAAGCATTTTGCGGCAGTTTCAGGCATGATTTACAGAATGAAGCAGAATGCAGGCGGACTAGCGAGTATATGTGTGCTTTCCACAATGGTACTGGTTGTTGTTTCTACAACCGTGAGCATGTATGTGGGCATGGAGGGAGAGCTTAAGCAGAGATATCCTGCGGATATAAGCGTATATAGCTGGTATAAGGAAGTGCCGGATGATGTGAATCTGGATGATACACTTAAAGAAGCTGCTGCAGATTCGGATAAAATAATAGCTGACTCTGCTTGTAATGTTAAAGACAGCAAAAGCTACACTTATTTTAGCTGGACAGTGTTTAGAGAGGGGACAGAGTTTAAGCCGGTGTTAAGTTTCGATAACGATATTTCCCTGTTGTATTTTGTCACAGGAGATGAAATTGATAAGATGGAGACCGGCTTTAAAGAGAGGCTGAATAAAAAAATCCCACAGCTTGATACCGGTTCGGTGGCTGTTTATGGAACAGAAAAGTTTAATGGCGATATAATTAATCTGCTGGGCAAAGAATTTAAAGTGGCTGCGTCAGAAAAAACTGCTGTAAGTAAAGACAGCTATATGTCCTCTATGTATAGTGGTGTGTACTATGTAGTGGTAGACAGCAAGGCAACACTTACAGAGATATTTAACCTGAACAGCTCGCTGGGAGAGGATAGTGTGCCGACTATGCTCAACAATGAAATTGATTATAATCTGTATGTCAGCAGTGAGGATAAGCTTGCTGTGGCAAAGGCCCTGGATAAGCATTTTGAGGAAAATAGTGTAAAATCAGATGTGTCAGGCTTCTATGTGGAAAGCCGTGATGCAAACAGAGAACAGATTTATGTATTGTATGGTGGCCTGTTCTTTATCGGAATATTCCTTGGAACGATGTTTCTTATGGTTACTGTGATGATTATTTTCTATAAGCAGATTTCAGAGGGCTATGATGACAAAGCACGCTATGAGATTATGGAGAAGGTAGGCATGAGCAATGACGAGGTGAAGAAATCCATTACTTCACAGGTGCGTATGGTATTTTTCCTGCCGATTATACTTGCTACGTGTCATCTTGCAGCAGCATTTCCTCTGCTTCGCAGACTGCTTGTCATGTGCAATCTTACGGATGTTAAGTTAATTGTAATCTGCATGACTGCTACGCTTTTGGTGTTTATGGTCATATACTATATTGTTTTCAGGATTACTTCGAGAGCATACTACAGGATTGTGGGAAACCAGATTTAGGGGTTTCATATGAATTATTAATGCGCTATAATAGGACATAGCAATGATGCGTAAGAATATAGAGCGAGAGGAACAGGCAGTATGGGCATGACAGAAACAATTAAACTTTACGACAGGGATGCATATGCCACGGAATTTGAGGCAGATATTATATCCTGCGAGCCGAACAAGGCAGATGATAAGCGGTTTGATATAATATTAAATCAGACTTTATTTTTCCCGGAGGAGGGCGGACAGAGCCCGGACATGGGAATACTTGGAGGCTTCAGGGTCGTTGATGTGCAGATTAAGAATGGAGTCATTACTCATACGGTGGATATCTCCGCAGGCGATTGCTGCCTAATGGGGAAAGAAGAGGTTCAGACGGAAAAGAAGGCTGATGGACAGATTACAGGTATGGAGTGCGCTTCTGAGAAAGCTAAGCTTGCAGCAGGCATCCACGTACATGGCAAAATAGACTGGCAGCATCGTTTTTACAATATGCAGCAGCACAGTGGAGAGCATATTTTTTCGGGAATTGTGCACAGCAGATTTGGATTTGAAAATGTGGGCTTTCATCTGAGTGATTCTGTAGTGACAATGGATTTCAGTGGAGTGATTTCACCGGAGGATATAGCAGAGGTGGAGCATGAGGTAAATGTAGCCATTTCAAAAAATATTCCGATAGAGGTGACATATCCGTCAAGGGATGAGCTTGCGCAGCTGGAGTACAGAAGTAAAATCGAGATTGAAGGACAGGTCAGAATAGTGACAGTGCCGGGGTATGATGTGTGTGCATGCTGTGCGCCGCATGTGAAGCGCACCGGCGAGATTGGCATGCTTAAGGTTATGAATTATCAGAATTATAAAGGAGGCGTCAGAATCAGCATCCTTTGTGGTTTCAGGGCACTGGAGGCTTTCAGACAAAAGTGTGACATCATCTCAGAGCTCATGGGGATATTTACCACAAATCAGGAAGCTATTGTGGATAACGTCACAAAGCTTAAGGCAGTAAACCAGTCACTTAAGTCAGAGCTTGGCACTGCAAAGTCAGCGCTTTTGGATTATAAGGTAGCAGAGCTTCCTGCTGATACGGACAATGCAGTATTGTTTGAGGACGGCATTGATACGAATACAGCAAGAAATTGCGTAAATGGCCTTGTGGAGAAATATAGTGGCTTTAGTGCATTTTTTACAGGAAATGATGAGACGGGCTATAGCTTTATTATCGGAAGCAAGAATGCAGACTGCAATATAGTTGCCGCAGCACTTAGGAATAAGCTGGGTGCCAGAGGCGGCGGTAAGCCGGTTATGGTGCAGGGCTCTGTCAAGGCAGCAAAGAGCGAGATTGAGGAAGCGCTAAAAGAGGTGCTTTAACTTTTTGAAAATATAGTTTGTGGGACGGATTAAGAACATAAAAGCGGTTTTAGGACATTGCATCCTGAAACCGCTTTTATTGTAAAAATTATATCCAAAATTAATTATCTATTAGATCTTCTCCAAATGTGCATCTTCTCAGCCTCTTTGATGAGCTCATCACGGAAATCAGGATGAGCAACTGAGATGATTGCCTCTGCCTTCTGCCATGTAGAAAGACCCTTTACATTTACCATACCATACTCTGTAACGATATAGTGTGTGTTGGCTCTTGTGTCAGTGACTACAGAACCCTCTACGAGAGTAGGACGGATACGTGAGTGAACTACGCCCTGCTTGTCGGTGAAGGTTGAAGAGCAGCAGATAAAGCTCTTTCCACCGTTTGACATATAAGCACCGAGAACGAAATCAAGCTGTCCGCCGGCACCGCTGATGTGCTTTGTGCCTGAGGTCTCTGAGCTGATCTGTCCGAAGAGGTCAAGGTCTACACAGTTATTGATTGAGATGAAATTGTCGAGTGCGGCAATATTCTTGATGTCATTTGTGTAGCTTACCGGGGCACTCATGAGCTCAGGATTCTCATCGAGATAATCGTACATCTTCTTTGTTCCGGCACCGAAGCCGTAAGCCTGACGATAACGGTCGATGTTTTTCTTTGCTCCTGTGATTTTTCCGGCCTTTGCGATATCAACGAATGCGTCAACATACATCTCTGTGTGGACACCAAGATCCTTGAGGTCTGACTCAGCGATGAGTGAGCCTACAGCGTTTGGCATTCCGCCGATACCGAGCTGGAGACAGGCACCGTTTGGAATCTGGTCAACGATAAGCTCTGCAACCTTCTTGTCTACATCTGTTGCAGGACCACCGGCACCAAGCTCTCCGATTGCAGGGTTGTCACCCTCAACAATGTAAGAAACCTGTGAAATATGTACATTGGCCTCTGAACCGCCGTGACAGCGAGGCATGTTTTCATTGACCTCAACGATGATTTTCTTTGAAGTCTCGCATACAGCACCGAGGTGAGATGCGTTAGGACCAAAGTTGAAGTAACCGTGTGAATCCATCGGTGCAACCTGGAACATAGCGACATCGTCAGGTGTTGTTGAATCTCTATAATAACGAGGAAGCTCTGAGTAACGGATTGGTGAGTAGAAAGAACAGCCTCTCTTGATAAGCTTTCTCTCATAACCGCCCATGTGCCATGAGTTCCATGTGAAATGCTCGCCGGCATCCTCACGCTCGAAAATGGCAAGTGGCTTAAGCAAAATACCACCACGTATATTGACATCCTTAAGTTCATCAGTTCTTCTGGCAAGTGCCTTGTCGAGTGCATCAGGTGTGCCTGTGCACCAGCCGTAGTCAACCCAGTCACCTGATTTGACAATCTTTACTGCCTCATCTGCTGAGACAAGTTTCTGCTTGTACTCTTCTAAAAAGCTCATAAAATCCTCCTTAGATACCTAAAATGATAGTAGCAAAATGCTACGTTAAAAAAATAACAAACCCTATAATCTCTATATTATCACTTTAGAGATGATTTTACAAGTTGGTAAATGCTGGTAGAGACTTTTATATGACAGCCTCTGCTAGTCACCCTCCGGAAGCATCCATTCCTCAGCCTGCTTCTGGTAATCGGCCGCCTGGCTGCGCAGTGAGTCAATCAGCTCCTTATCGCCTTTAAATACATTTCTTGATTTAGGAGGAAGCGAATCAAGCTTTTTCTGCTTCTCATCAGCCCATCTTGAGTAGCACTCAGACAGGGCATGAAGAGCCTTGCCACCGCCACACTCCACGTCGAGCACCGGCTTTGTCTCGAAGGCAGCATTGTAATACCACAGGCTTGCCTCCTCATAGTCTGCCTTGTCGAAATAGTACGCACCGAGCTCACAGCACACCTCGCTGCAACCATCAACTGCTACATTCTTGAGAGCAACAGAAAAAAATTTGTCATAGTCGCCATTCATGCGATAGTAGCGTGATAGCACGCAGGTGGATTCGATGTCAGGGCTGTTGCGGTATTCCCCCTGAAAATATGGCAGGGCATTGGTAAAATCCTCGGGGCTTCCGCATTTTAAAAGCTCCTTGGCATACATAGTCGCTATACTTTTTGGAAGGGTGCCGTTTTTTTCAAAGGAGCGCTTGAATATGGTGAAATCCCGCTTGCCGTGAGTGCCCTGCGGCAGATGCTGTATACAGATATCGCTGTCATAGACTACAGGCTCTAAGCGCACAGTCTCGTGCACCGGATTAATCCATGTAAACGTGCGAAGCCTTTTGAACAGCTTTGGGCGGTACTCTGAGGATGAATTTTGCACTGTGTTGAATTTGCTTGGAGTGATGTATTTCATCTGGACAATCTCAATTTCCGGCAGCAGCGCAGCCTTAAGCATCATGAAACGCCTGCGGTTGGTATCGTCGAGCACCTCGTCGGCATCAGGTGCATATATGTATTCCTGCGTAGCCTTGGAAAACGAAAAATTCCTGGCCGCAGCAAAATCATCGCACCATGAGAAATCATAGATTTTGTCCGTATACCGTGCAGCTATCTCCTTTGTGCTGTCCGTCGAGCCGGTGTCCACTATGATGATTTCATCCATCAGCCCTTTGAGACTGTTCAGACATCGTTCGAGCACCTCTTCTTCATTTTTTACTATCATGCATAAGCTAATTGTAATCATATTTATCTCCATTTACCGGTCGGATGTTATAATTGTATTATAATATATATCGGCATGTTTTGCAGAAATATTTGTGTATTGTAAATATTGCCGGGATTTCATATAATTGAAATGGAATGTCGACAGATAAACTATATAATCAGATTTTAGCAAGGAATAATGAAGTAAATTAGAAGAGGAACGAGCATGGAAAATCATACAATTGTAACACTGAAAAAAGGCGAAGGACGCACTATAAAAGCAGGCGGCGCATGGATTTTTGACAATGAAATAGACACAATCACAGGCACCTTTACAAACGGAGATATTGTTGTGGTACACGATTTCGACGGATATCCGATGGGGCGTGGCTTCATAAACCAGAATTCAAAAATCCGTATCAGAATGATGACAAGAAAAGCAGACCAGCTGATTGATGACAATTTCCTCAGGATGAGAGTGCAAAATGCCTGGGATTATCGCAAGCAGGTGATGGCAGGAGGCAATGATAATGTGTCTGATTTAAACTGCTGTCGTGTGATATTTGGCGAGGCCGATTTCCTGCCGGGTATTACAGTGGACAAATACGCAGATGTGCTTGTGGTGGAGTGTCTGGCACTTGGAATGGAGCAGTTTAAGGTGAAAATCGTTGAACTGTTAAAGGAAGTGCTGGCGGCGGACGGAATAAATATTCGTGGAGTATACGAGCGTAGTGATGCAAATGAGCGCAAAAAAGAAGGTCTTCCTAAGGTAAAAGGCTTTATAGGAGCCGAGTTTGACACAAATGTGGAGATAGTAGAAAACGCAGTTCACTATATGGTCGATGTGGAAAATGGACAGAAAACAGGCTTCTTCTTAGACCAGAAGTATAACAGGCTTGCTATGCAGCGCATCTGCAAGGGGAAAAGAGTGCTCGACTGCTTCACACACATGGGTACATTTGCTCTCAATGCAGGAATTGCGGGGGCAAGTGAGGTCACAGGACTTGATATATCAGAGTATGCGGTTAAGCAGGCTACAGAAAATGCGAAGAGAAATAATCTCTCAGACACAGTGAAGTTTCGCGTGGCAAATGTGCTGGATGAGCTGCCACGGCTCGCTGCAGATGGTGAAAAATATGATGTAGTCATTCTGGATCCTCCGGCATTTACAAAGTCGCGTGAGGCTACCAAAAATGCGATAAAGGGCTACCGCGAGATTAACATGAAAGGACTTAAGCTTGTTAAGGATGGTGGATTTCTGGCTACCTGCTCATGCTCTCATTTCATGACACAGGAGCTTCTTGCAAAAACGGTCAAGGAAGCGGCAAAGGCCACTCACAAGAGGCTGCGCCAGGTGGAGTTCCGCACACAGGGACCGGATCATCCGATACTGTGGGCCAACTCAGCTAATGTACCGGAGTCGTATTATCTTAAGTTCTTCATTTTTCAGGTTGTTGATGAGAAGTAGATGACAGAAAGTGGCGGTAATGCTTGATTTACAAGGGCTGGAAGGTCTTTAGTGATTAGCTTGCAAACCTCGTAAAGTATCGCAAAATATCGTATCACATTGGTATAAAGAGGTAAGAAAATAAGAGACGGCAAATCGTCAACAAGTTGTTGGCAATTTGCCGCCTTTAGTTGTATGTTGGAGTTATTCCACAGTAAACAACCGAACTTTAGCAGTTATTTGTGATTCAGAGAGTTCATATTTAAGTGAACCATTGTAATAATGAACCGTTTCTTTAACAATTGCTAATCCAAGTCCGTGATTTATATTATCAGCTTTTGTGGTTGAAGAGAATTTACTGATATCTATAGGTGCGGATATATTATTAACAACGTCTATGAGCAAAACAGAAGCTTCCAGATATATGTTTAACCAGACGGTACTAAAATTATTCTTGGAACTGTATTCAAGAGCATTATCCAGAAGATTGTTCAATATACTGCATAAATCATAGTCGTTAATGGTGAGATTGTTTCTTATAGCCCCCTTAGATATGATTTTTATGTCAGGATATTCTGCCTGCTTTTGCATAATAATAGCATTTACAAGAACATTTCCAGTATCAATTATGGAAGGCGTTTTATTTAAAGTGTGCTTTTTAAGAGAATCGATATAGTTTAATGCTTCTTTATAGTTTTCGGATTCCAGTAACTGGGATAAAACATTAACTTGATTTTTGATATCGTGTTTTAGTTTGCGAATTTCTAAGTTTTTCTCTTTGGTTTCGTTATAATAATGCTTTAAAATATTTACATACTGAGTTTGTTTCTGTAGATTTTCATAATTTATATTTCTTTCGGATAAAGAGATAATGTAAGCTAGTATAATTCCTGATCATAGTAAGGCAAATGAATACAAAAAGTAACTATTAATCAGATTCTGGTATAGCTGTGAAATTGATAATATAATACATATAGTACCTGTATATCCGCATATAAAAATTTTATTTTTTAAAGATAAGGAAAAGTGGTATTTTTTCCTGATTTTTATAAAAAGAGCAATTGCCAGCATCAGGATTACTATGGTTTTTATTATATTTTTTTCTTTAACCGTATTCATGCCAACAAATATTGGAAAACCTAAGATTAAATCGCAAATAAGAGCAAGAGCCTGATAGAGTAATGAATCCAAAATATATACAAGGACAAATGAAACGATTTTATTGTACCATTTGTCTGTTAATAAGATAAATACTAACAGCATTTCAAGAAAAAAATCAATAAGTGGAGAAGCTATATTTGGTAGAACGTATAGTAATACAACAGAGAAAAAGAAAATAACAGCACATGTATAAAATTTATATAATGAGGTTTTTATTGTATCTGAGTACAATAAAAAAATAAGTAAAAATTCTATTACGATATCGAAAATTACGGTGTTCAATTGTTCCATATGCTCTCTGCCTTTTCATAAATATTTTGTGCGATCTTAGTCTGAACCTGTTTCTTACGTCTTCGCGCAAGTGGAACAGTAGTATCGGTAGTAAGAATAAGTTCATCAGAATTTAACTTTTTTATGTAATATGAGTTTACGATATATGATTTATGTACTCTTATAAGGGTATCGTTTGTAATGATTTTTTCCAGATCATTCAGTCCTTTTCTGATAAGATGACTGGTTGAGTCACTCATATAAATTGTGGTATAGCTGCCATTTGCCTTCATATAGGTAATATCACGATATGAAAGAGTGATATTATCATTAATTGAGTCCGGAAGAGTCAGATATTTTGCAGCTATTGTTTTATTTATAGTTTTCTTTAGAGTCTTGTTGAAATTCGTTTGATTGATAGGTTTTGTGATAAATCCGTATACATTTTTACCAAAAGAATCGTAGACTATTTCGTTATGACTGGTAATAAAAATAATAATGGTATTTTTGTTTGAAGCTTCAAACTGTTCTTTAACTGACTGTCCGGAAGTGCCTGGCAATTCTTCGTCTAGTAACAAAATATCAATATTGCTCTGGTATTTAAGTACATCTTCGCCAGATGAAAATATATGGTATTCAAAATTAAAATTTATATCGTTCTCCAAAAGTTTACAACAATTAAGAATTTGATTCTGCCAGTATTTTTCATCATCACAAATGGCAATAGCATATTTTGTAGGGCTCATAGTGTTCCTCTTTTATAATTATGACCGTTAATAACAATTTCAAACCGATAATAACATATCTGTTGCTTGTAGACAATCCCTTGGTGAATAATAAGATTGTCACGAAGGAGGCGAAACATAATGGTTACGTATGGATTGGAAAATCTGGCACAGTGGATATGGACATTTTTTAATAAGAGATAAGAAATGGGTAATTATAATATTTAAAGATGAAAGAATATTTAGTTTAGTAGGTAGTGATTTTGTAGGTAACAGCTTTTACATAGAGTCAGGAATGGTTTCAAACATTTCTGATAGCAATACTACAAACAGATTAAAAAAGAAAGTGACGTGGCAGTTATGCATATATAGGCGTTTATTTTAATATTTGTTGTTGGTTCAATCATTGCCGCTTGTGATGGGGATTATTCAGGAATAGCTGCAATCGGTAAATTTGTAGGATTTTTTGTATTGCTATTCGCAGTATTATGGTTATTTACCCAGCCTGTTTTATTAATAATTGCTATTAGGCTATTATTGAATTCCGATGTGCAAACTTCATTTTCCGATGAGCTTCCAGTTTGTCAGGGTTTGTGATATACTCCTTTATGGATTGAATGATATTTTTGCATATGTCGGTTCGATTCATAAGATATACCTCCTAAGTGTGATTAAGTTTGTCGCTGCAACGACATTTCCATTGATTAATAGGTCGCGAAGCAACCTCACTTTTGGAGGCTTTTGTCAAGTCTTTTCAGAAAAAAACAGAAATTTTCACAAAAAAATAAAGCCCTATAGCCTTGAAAAATCAAGGCTTTGGGGCTTAAGTTGACAACATTGCCGCCTGATACTGAAATTCACCGTAATAGACCGCATAGGAAACCATATCATCTTTTGTTATTTCAGCGAGCTGTTCATCTATGTGAGATGCCAGCTTGCGAAGGTTGCCATTTTCTTTTAAGCGAATGGCATAGGATACACCATTTGTTTCACGCTGATGATATAGTTCCGGCTTGGTAAATCCACTGTCTCCCCGGAGAAGCAATGGAATGTTTGGATAATCATTGCCGAATTCATTAGGTAACGATTGCAGGAAGTCCCTTACACCTGTAGACGAATAATCCGTTCTGTTTCGAAGCTGGATTTTCAGAAGGTCACCCGTAATTCCGTCATAACAGACCAGCGGATGATATCCGTGATCTTGATAGTGGAAGTTAAAGTCTTCGCCTTCCTGATGACCATAGGTATTCAGGAGCGTAGAATCCAAAGCCAGCAGAATCATTTCTGGTTTCTTTATGGAATACACTACTTTTCGGAATCGTCGCATCAAATCATAAAACTGATTTAGCGTAGTATCATCCAAACGGTTGAAAAAACGCGAAAGAGTTGGTTGCGAAGCAAGTGCATTCTTAGCCAGAACTGCTGTCAGGATTGGGTCATTGGTAAGTTCATCAGCACAGTCATCTTCAAAGTATGCTCCGAGAATCTGGTAGATTATCTGTCACAGATTTTCATCATCTTTATGGAAACGAAAAGATGCACTGTCATTGGTTTTGATTTCTTTTTTCAGGATGTTCACAAAACCAAGTTTGCAGGCAAACTCCTTAATCAAAAGAAGACCTGCATCGGAGGATAAATCGCCTCCACCAAAATTTAATTTCAGATATTTGTTGCTTTCTAAGACGGTGTCGTTTAAAATAGTCATTGAGAACTTCTTCTTTGTTTTGATTTGGCTTTGACACCTAAATTTTAACAAACTTGAAGTCCTTTTTCTATGAAAATTTTTTCACCCATTAAGTGAAAGTAAGAAGTATCAAAAACACAAGTAATTATGCGGCATTGACCGCATTAACCTGAATTATTATGAATAATTCAGGTTAATAGAGAGACTAAAGTGAACAGACAGGAGATGAGAAAATAATTTGTTTTACTTAATGATAATAGATTCACCTGAGGAGAAAAGGGTGTTTGTGGTTATTTATGAAAAGTATAGATACTTGATGATGAAAGTAGCACATGATGTACTGAAGGATAATTTTCTGGCAGAGGATGCGGTACATGAAGCATTTATAAAAATTGCTCACAATATGCAGAATATACATGATGTAGAGTCAGTTGAGACAAAACGATATTTAATTATTGTCGCAAAGAATGCCGCCATAGACATATATAGATCAAGGAAGAAGCAGATGAAGGAAGAAATGTTTATCGATGAGTTGGGAGAAGATGCAGGTCCGATAACTTATCTGAAAACAGATATAGACAATGAAATATTAGATATATTGAAAAATTTGCCGGTTAAGTATAGAGATGTTTTTTTATTAAAGTATTCCAATCATATGAGTAATGCAGAGATATCGAAAATATTGAACATATCAGAAGGTACAATTAGACAGCGAATTGCCAGAGGAAAACTAATAATAAAAGAAGAGATAGAAAGATTGGAGGGAAAATAGTATGGGACAAATAGATGTAACAGATGCATGGCTTTATAAGTATATGTCCATCGTAGATGAAGCAATTATAAATGAAATCGAAAAGAATGTAGATTATGATTATGCTTTTTCTGATGAGTTCAATCGAAAAATGGAGAGGACAATCCGTAAAGAAAAATTCATACCATTTTGGAATTCAGTTTCTAAGTTTGGAAAAAGTGTGGCAATTTTTGCTTTAGTAATTGTTACTTCGTTATTTGCAGTTACTATGAGCGTAGAAGCATATCGCATTCAATTTTTTGAAACAGTTAAAACAATTTGGGAAGATTCGTTTTTCTACACTTACTTTACAGAAGAGAAAGACATTGGATTTCAGAAAAGAGAGTTTGAATATTTGCCGGATGGATATTATTTGATAGAAGAAATCAGTGATGGTAACATTAATACAACTATTTATTCTAACGAAAGCGGAGAACAGATTATTATCGATCAACATCTAGTCAGTGATAATAGGCAGATTACCATGGACTTAGAATACAGTGAAGAAAAAGAAGTGGAAGTGAAGGGGTTACCACTCCTAATTTACAGATATGAAGATGGATTTGTAAGTGCATATTATGAATACCAAGAATCAGTGTTCATTTTGTCAGCAGATAAGATTTCCGATGATGAAATTATAAAGATTATAGAGGAAATCAACTAAATAAAGTTTGTGTGAGGAGGCCCAAGCAGAGCCTCCTTTTTATAAAAAAGAAAAATAATGTAACAAACAGGTAGGAGAAATTCGTTATTGTTATTTGAGAAGGAAAATCACGAAGGAGGTATTGTATGAATTACTTAAAAAGGATTGGAAGGTTAGTTGCAATTTGTATTTGTGCTGTTTGTGTTGGAATCATACCAATTACGGCGCATGCTATGGAGGTCTCTGACAAACAGATACAGCCAAGAATGGATTATATATCCTCATACGGAACAGAATTGACTATATCAGACTCAGGAGAAGCGAGTGTAACAGGTTTTGTCAGGGGAAAAAAAGGGGTAACGAATGCATACGTTAAAGTAACATTGCAGAAAAAGGTGTCTGGATCGTGGGCGTATGTGCAATCATGGGAATCTAGCGGTTCAGGAAGAAATGCAACTATAGCAGAGACTTATTCGGTATCTAGAGGAACATATAGGGTTGTCGCATTAATAAAAGCAGGGACAGAGAGTAAATCTCCGATATCGGCGGAAAGAACATATTAAAAGTTAATGACCTTCTCAAAAAATTGAACAGCAAAAAAATCTGAACAATGAAGAGGATGTATCTGATCAAATTAAAATAAGTTTAGCTAATTCAAGTATTGAAGCTACGTCATTAGAAAATACCATTATTATAGTGACGAATGATTCTATGTATGATATTACAGTAGGGGATGAATATTGGATAAGCAAACTAAATGGCGAACAATGGGAAGATATGCCCACAAATATTGTGTGGAATGATTTGGGAATACAAATTAGAGCTGGTTCATACCACGAATTTAATTGTAACTTGAATTTGTTTGGGAATTTTGATGATGATGAAAAATATCGTATTACAAAAAAGTGTATGTGAATCAAAAAGAATATACATTATATACAGATTTTACAGTAAATTAGGTGTTAGAGTAGTATAGAAAAAAGTCTATATACCGGTATATCAAGCTTTATTTTGTCGGTGGATAGTATTTCTGAGATGATGAAATTATAAAGATTATAGAGTAAATCAACTAAAAAGGAATAAAGCGAAGGAATTATTAAATGAAACAATGGAAGAATTGAATCTTTCTGAACAAATGAGTATTAATGGTGGAGGTATTAATGCCTCAATGGTTTGGTACAATTTATATGGTGCATTCGCAAAACATGGCTGTGCATATCCGGTAGGATATAAGTCTACTTGAAAAGAGCGAAATAGAGCCATCTGTAAAAGTAGCCAGCCAGATTGCGCGAGCTTTAGACAATTGTATCTATAAAATATTTGACTTGGATGAAACAGGAGAGTATTTGTGTACAGGCTGTGAATGTGATAATCGTCAGTAACTTGGTTCGCTGATAAAAATAGAAAAAGGGAGGTGAAGCTTTATGAACTACAGTAATCCTCAGAGGTATAAAAACGGAGATGGGGCTCGCTTTGAAAGTGAAAGAGTGAGTATAAAACAACAGAAAGAGAGATTGATACTATAAAAAAAGTACTATCAATATTATTGGCTTTGGCAATTACGCTAGTGGGGGAGACTGTCCGAAAACTAGGATGAGTCTTCAATGAAATTAAGATTGATTCACTCACATGGGTGTTCAATATAAATAAAAAATGTACATTGAAAACTGAATAAAGTACACAGAAATCATGCATCGATAGTTCAAATATAGTATAATAAAACCAGAGAAAATATTCTGTTTTGAGGTGTGATGAGATGCCATATGTTTCAGGTTTTGACCGTGATCAGTTAATGTGCTGTTCATGGGATGCGTTTGTAGATGAAGAAAGTATTGCGAGGATAATAGATGCATTTGTAGAGCATCTTGATATAAAAAAACTGGGAGTAAAGACTGCCGCAATTGAAGGTCGCCCATCATATGATCCCAAAAGTCTTTATAAACTCTATATTTATGGAAGCAGAAAAGGAATCCGTTCCTCACGGAAACTGGCAGAAAGCTGCAAAGTGAATCTTGAAGTGAAATGGATGACTGGAGGAGTAGAGCCTGATTTCCGAACGATTGCAGATTTTAGAAAAAACAACATAGACAGTCTGAAAGAGATTTTTCATGAATTTAACAGGAAAATTTCAGGTGCGGTAGAATGGGGATTTTCATCTGTAGATGGAACGAAGATCCAGGCTAATAATTCGAAAGACAACAACTTTACAAAAAATAAACTGGATGACAGAATCAAATGGCTGAATGGACATACAGATGAATATCTGCGGATACTTAACGAAATGGATCAGCAGGAAGAAGCAGATGAAATCCGGGGAGAACTAACCAGAGCAGAGCTTGAGGCTAAATTAAAAGAGGCACAGGAACGGCTTGCGAGATATGAAGGATACCAGAAACTAATGGAAGAAACCGGAGCATCACAGCTGTCAATCATAGATGCAGACGCAAAGCTTATGAAGAATAAGAATGGGTTTGCGGTAGCATATAATGCTCAGACAGCGGTGGATTCAGAAAACCATCTGATCCGGGATTTCCAGATGACAAATCAGGTGACGGATCATGGTTTATTGGAAAGCACTATGTCAGAAGTGAAAGAGGCAGAGCTAGAAAAAATCATAGAGGTAGTGGCTGATAAAGGCTATGAGGATACAGAAGATATGGTGGGCTGCCTGGAGAATGGTATTATTCCCCATGTCATAACAGATGACGGAAAAGATGGTTACGAAATCGAAATACCTTATGAAAAGTCGGAAGCTGATCTTACCAGCACAGATCCAAAGGAATTAAAGAAAGCACTGCATGCAGGACAGATACCGGAAGCTTATGTGTCAGTAATACAGGATATAAAGGTAGAGACTGTGCGTCGGAAAGTTGTAGATGAAAAATCGGAAAAAAGAGGTGTATATGGAAGTCCGGAAGAAATGCTGGATAAGGCATATTTTGTCAGAGATCCGGAGAGAAATCTGGTATACTGTCCGGCAGGAGAGATCCTGAGGCAGAAATGCATAAAGAAAAATGAGAATATCCGTTATGCAAACAAAAATGCGTGTAAGCATTGCCCGAACCGAAATAAATGTTACAAGGGAAAAGGCGAGTGGAAAGAAATTGATTTTACAAAAGATCAGCTGGAGAAACCTTGTAAAGACTGGCTGAAAGCAGAGGGAAATGCACCAGAAGAAACAAAGCTAAAAGGAAAATGGCATTACGAAAAGAGACAGGTTGTAAAGTTCTTTCTGAAACCAGACAGGGAGAAAACAAACCAGAGGATGTGTCTGTCGGAACATCCATTTGGAACTATAAAGCGTGCTATGGGAGCCACTTATTTTCTTCTAAAAGGAATGAGAAAAGTGGCTGGGGGGTTTGCGCTCTTTTGTCTGGGATATAACTTGGAAAGAGCCAAGAATCTTCTTGGATTTCATAAAATGATGGAATTAATGGAACAGGCATAAGCCTCTTTCTAAATCCTGTGTATTTTATTCAGTTTTCAATGACACAGATTTGAAGAAGAAAGGGGTTAAATTTATGCCTGAAAATCAAGTTTTCGGACGGGCTGGGGGAGGGGTGGACATTAGAGTAGCGGAATGGCATAATCATCATAGGTACAAAAACGGAGATTGATTCAGTACTACCGTATAGTCATACAATAGTACAATAGTACGGTAGTACTCTCTCTTTAAAATGATGATTGATAATAAGCAAATGAATTTTGGGAAAGAGGTGTTACTATGAAAAAATCTCTGAAATTTAAAAGTGCAATAGCGTTAGCTATAGTGGCAGTATTTAGTTGCTCAGTAGTTGCATATGCAGATAATGCATATGTGGGAGGAGAACTTAACAGAAGCGGTTCTTTAGTTAAGTATGATTATGTGCGAACACATACATATGATGGACCAATCAGCTTGTCAGTAGATAATATGCCAGCAGGATATCTAAGATTAGGTTTACGTAATATGAAACAATCTGGTGGTCCGCAGTTCACTGATTCTTTGCAGTGGAATGCAAAGGGTGCTAAGCAGTGGGACAACATATTAAAAGGAACCAAATTCGCATTTCAGGGTCGGATGCAGGCAACAAGTATTCCGTTTGCGGACAATAAATGGGGAGGAGATCTTACTTATTAGATTATGAAAGAAAATAAATTGAAAAAGTATTTTTCAGTTTTAGGCGTTTTAGCTGTGCTAATAAGTTTGATTGGACTTTTTGGTTGTCAAAAGGCGGCAAAGAATACGGATTGTGAACAGAGTAGTTGGAATAAAACTACTGGGGTTGTTCAAGTGAAGCGTGGGAGATTAACTCCCACGCTTTCTGGAAAAAGCAATGTTTCTAGAGCAAATCCGTTTGTCATTGTTTCGCCTCAACAGGGAGAATTTATCGCCAAAATTGAATCAGGTGTGAAAGTAAAAAAGGGAACAGTTTTGGGTACAGTTGGAAATGTTGAGCTTGTAACTCCGGTAGATGCTACAATTATTTCGGTTGAAGAGACAGGAGAATATCCTAAAAATTATCCGTTGTTCACAATGCAGTATGTAGGATTTGCATTGAATTTAGATGCAGAATATTTTTTGAGAGAATTACCAGCAAATTCTATTTTGAATGGAAAATTTCAAATCCAAGATGGAATAGGACCAGAAGATGCAATAGCAGTAGTTATGTCCGAAACATCAAATTCTGAAGATCAAGGCATGACATATAGTTTACAATGTATGATTAGCCAAGATGTGGAGGTAAAAGAAGGCCAGTTAGCAACAGTAGTAGTAACGGCAGAAACAAAAGAAGATGTTCTTTTGCTACCAATTTCAGTAGTCGCAGGAAGAGTCAAACAAGGATCTGTTACATTAATTTCCGATGGAGACGAGAAAAAGGTTCAAGTAGAGTTAGGTGCAAGTGATGGAGCGTATATAGAAATAATTTCTGGGTTAAATGAGGGAGACAAAGTTTCGGCAGTTCCACCCAACCTTGATTTAAGAAATAATTAAAGGAAAAAATATGAGCGATACGATTATTCATGTTAAAGGTTTAACTGCAAAAGTAAAGCTAAATAATGGCGAGATGTTAACAACCGTAAATAATGTTGAATTCAGTATGGTAAACGGAAAAAGCTATGCTATTGTTGGAAAAAGCGGATCAGGAAAGACGAGTTTAGTATCAGTTTTAGGATTACTGAACTCGTCTTTTGAGGGAGAATATTTTTATGAAAATAAATTAGTAAATAGCATGTCAGATAAATCGTTATCTAAATTAAGGAGTCAGAAGCTTGGATTTGTATTTCAAAATTATTCCTTAATTGAACATTTGCGAGTATGGGAAAATATTGAATTACCTTTAATTTATGCAAAATCTAAACTTAACAGACAACAACGTGATGATAGAATTGAAGAACTATTAAAAATGGTACATCTAGAAGACAGAAAAAATGATTTTCCTTCAAATTTATCGGGAGGTGAGCAGCAGAGAATTGCTATTGCAAGAGCTTTGGTTGCTTCTCCTGAAGTTCTAATTTGTGATGAACCTACAGGCGCTTTGGATAAAAAAACAGGGGAATATGTTATGCAGTTATTACAAAGCTTAGTAAATCAACAAAATGTAATGTTAATTTTAGTAACGCATGACCCTGATTTGGCTCAAAATTGTGATGTAATCATAACTATGGACGGAGGGAGGATTACAGATGTTTCGAATTCTACTTAAAGATCTTCGTATTTCTCCAATAAGAACATTCCTAACAGGATTTTCAATGTTTATAGGAATCATTGCGATGATTGCAGCTGTTTTGGTGGGAACACTTGGAAGAGAGTCTCTTCTCTCTGTTAATGCTCAACTTTTTGGGCGTACACCTACATATTCTTTGAATTTATCTGGTGTTAACTTTGAAAATACGGAAAAAGCAGAAAAATTCTTCGAAATATTAGATGAAAACCCTGAAGAAAAAACACTTATATCTACTCCAAAAACAGGATTACAATTTGCCGCAGTGAATAATTTGGAAGATATAAAAGAAAATAACAAACAGATATATCAAAATTTGATGTATGTGGATGCCGTATATACTACACCAAAGTATAATAAAATTTATAATCTACCTTTATATAAAGGTGAATGGTTTGATAGTACTACAGCGAATACAAAACTTGAAGTGGTAGTAAATAAAGCTGGTTTAGATTCTTTTTCGACTCCTTATATAGTAGGAAGTTGTAATGAAAGCTTAGCATTAATTCCATTTAATGTGACAGGAGTGATTAATGATGGAAAAGATTGGCCAGTAATATATATTAATACATTACCTTTGATTTATCGCATTCCTAGTCTTTTTCATATTGAAAATGCATCGATATATTGGTATAATAGAATTGGATTATCACAAGAACAAATGCAATCTTATATAAATGATATATTATATGATACAATAGGAGGAAAGGTTGAAAATATAGATAGAGTAGACGGTGGAGATGATTATGAATCAGTGATTGATATGTTGCAATTAGGATTGATCTTCACAGCTGCATTATTACTTTTCGTTTCTGTGTTAGGGCAAATTAATATTGGATTATCATCCTTGGAACAGCGTACACATGAACTTTTGATTCGTAGAGCTTTAGGTGCGTCACGCTGCAACATTTCAGTGTTAGTGTTAGGTTCACAGTTTTTGTTATCTTTAATGGTTTGCACAATATCGATAATAGTTTCATTGATTTTAGTGAATTGCATAGGTTTATTTTTGCCGTCAGATACACCTATAACAGTTCCTGAATACCCTATAACAGCAGCAGTTATTGCGGTAATAACATCAATAATAACTGCTTTATTGGGTGGAGTAATTCCGGCAATAAAGGCTGCAAAATTAGAGCCCGCATTAGCCTTAAGATAGTATACTATTTTAATAGAAGGTAGGGAGTAAAAAATGAGAAGTTATAGTAATAAGCGACGTACATTTGTTGGTGCAGTAATACTATTTTTACTTTGTAGTATAATGGTAGGATGTAGTTCTGGAGAAAGGAAATCTGCGAACTCTTCAGGGTTTACAGACTTTGAACATATTGAGCAAGAATATTTAGATTCATTAAAAGAATTGAATTGGCCAGAAGGAACTGTGTTGCCCACAGAGCTGACAGGAGAAGATGCCGATCAATATCAAATTGGATATGGTAATACCAGAGCCTCTATGTTATGGGAATGTGCATGGCAAAAAGAATGGCTGGCAACATATACAAGTGATCCAGAACGTGCCCAAAAAGCATTGGAAGAATTAGAAAAAGCACCTGACATGCTATATATGAGCCCACAAAAATGTGACGATGCAACCCGTCAATATTTTAAAGATAATTTAGAAAAAGCTAAATTGGGTGATCCATCTGGATTTGAAGAAAATATCAGATTAAACTGTCCAGAGTAATACATTGTAATTGAAAATTTGAAAAAATGCGGAGATATAAAATTAGTTTTGTAGAGGGTGTATATTTTAAATTGGAATATACACCCTTTATTTTATTATTAAATATGCTAAGAAAGGATTTAGTATGAAAAGAACTTATAAGAAAAAGAAAAATAAGATACATTATATTCTTCTAGTGTTAGTATTCATGATAATAGTAGGTGGATGGTGGGTGTTACAACCAGAAAATTTTCGGGAGCAAAAAAATTTTATAAATTCTCAGATATTTAAAAAAGAATTTGAAGAAGAATTTTACAATGGTAAAGCATTGATTTTGGTAGACTGTTCAAATGATGAGGTATTTATTTCAAAAAAGGAAGACTCACAACAACGTCCTGCAAGCTTAGCAAAACTTTTTGTTATTGAATATGCAGCTAGTCTTACAAATTTGAATGACATTGTAGAGGTCAATCATGAAGCACTTTTAAAAACAAAAAAAGGTTCCTCTGTAGCAAATATTGAGCCAAAAGAATATTATATTAATAATCTTTTTGCAGCTATGTTAGTTCCATCAGGAAATGATGCTGCATATGCGGTGGCTGACTATTGTGGTGGTTTACTTGCAACAGGAAAAAGTACAACCGAAGAACGTATAGAACTTTTTATGGATAATCTTAATGAATATTTGCATAAAGAGGGATATAAAGATACCCTATTGTATGATCCAAGTGGTTTCGATATGTCTGCACTTACTACAACCAAAGACTTAAAAGTAGTCACAGAACATTTACTAAAAAATGAATGGTTTAGAGATATTGTATGTCAAAGTTCCTATACTGCAACATTACCAGATGGAAGCACACAAACTTGGAAAAACACAAATGTGTTTTTAGATCCAACATCTGAATATTACAATGAAAATGTGAAAGGCATTAAAACAGGATCATTGGGGGATGATTATAATTTGGTGGTACTTTACCAAAAGGATGGAAAAGAGTTTTTAATTTGCAGTTTAGGTTCAGAATCTGATTCGTCAAGATATGACGATGTAACCTATATATTGAAAACTATCGATGAATCGGATTACTTATTTCAATGATTATTATAAGGTCTTTAGAAAAATAGATTTACAGGTATATACAAATAAGATAAATTAAAAAATTGGGAGGGGGGATTACTTTATACCTTTATGAGGTAATAAGATATTGCAGATATGTAGTTGTATCTATATTATACTAAAGAAATTAGTTATTTTCTTAGGCTCTTCATTAGAATGTGTGATATAGAAAATCGGCTCAAAGCCACATAAAAACTTAAAAAAGCATTATGGGCTCTATTAAGATATTTTTGCCTAGAAAAAATCGTAAAGGAAAGAGTCACCATATGCTCAACAAAAATTCTATCAAAACTATCCTAAATGTCAAGCACACTTGTATTGATAAAGTTACTATGCTCGCAGATACCTCTATCATGATTGAGGTGCATGCCACCAAATGCGAACAGTGTCGATGTGGGATTTGTGGAAAAAATCAAAGTTCTATGACAATGGTAATGAAGGTGCCAGAACCTGGAGAGCCTGCGATTGGGCAGGACATAAAGTTATTCTGGTTGGACCTTCTTGCAGAGTCAATTGTAAGGAGCATGGTGTCGTTACATGTCGCTTCCCTTGGGCTAGACATGGTTCTCGCTTCACACGTAAATTCGAGGAACAGACTGCTTGGATGGCTGTTAATTGTTCTCGTGTGGCAGTTGCTACATTCATGAGAATTTCATGGAATACAGTAGATCCTATCATCGAACGTGTTGAGAAAGACCTTGATATTAATCCAAATGAAAGATTTGATAACCTTGTTCGTATTGGTGTTGATGAAACAAGCTATCGCAAGGGACATAAGTATATCACAACAGTCGTTAATCATGATACAGGCAATGTCATCCGGGGTGCCAAGGGGCATGGGAAAACTATTTTTGAGCAGTTCTTTAAGCTGATTACACCAGAACAGAGAAACAGCATACAGCTGGTATCTGGCGATGGTGCTAAATGGATTGATGAATGTATAAAAGAATGCTGCCCGAACGCTAACCGTTGTGTGGGTCCATTCCATGTTATTGAATGGGCAATGGATGCTCTTGATTCGGTTCGAGTAGATGCCTGGCGAGAAGCAAAGGCAGCCACAAAGGAGCAACCAAAAGCCAGAAGAGGTCGTCCCAAGAAGGGCACTCCATCAAAAGATACCACTGCCACAGAACTCAAAAATTCTAAAATAGCAATGGGTAAAGCTCCTTCAAATCTCACTCCTAACCAACAAGCTAAGGTTGAGTGGATAGCAAAAACAGACCCACGATTGTATCGTGCATACAAACTCAAGGAAGCCTTACGTCTAATTTTCTATAACGACACCGTAGAAGATGCGAAGGAGTCTCTTGATGCTTGGTTTAAATGGACAAGGCATTGTAGGATACCTGCATTTGTTGAACTACAAAAAAGATAAACCGGCATAAGTAAGCAATACTGAATACAATAGAGTATGGATTAACCAATGCAAGGATTGAGGCAATAAACAACAAGATAAAGCTATCAATACGAATGGTTTATGGATTTCGAAACATAGATAACATGATGGCAATGATAATGCTAAGGTGTTCCGATATAAAGGTTCAACTGCCATGGGAAAAGGATGAATGGTCTTCCTTCTTCTGCTTGGGCTAGGATATTCGGTATATAAATCAGCCGCAAGGGGGCATGCACCGCTCTGTGGAAACCCTTGCCCTCTGATTTATATACCAGATGAAAAGTAGTCAAGCAGAATAAAGGATAAGTGTGTTGCCAGGGGTTGCTATCTGCTCACACATTCTGATGATGCCTCAATAAAATGAGAGTAATCAAACATCCTTTGATATAATGGTTTCGCTGAAAACTAAAAATTAAAGGAGGATTACTCTCATGAACATTGTAACACTTATAGAAGAATTGGTGAATGGGTTAATTGCAGCAGAAGATATTTTTTTCAAAATCCAAAGGATTTCTATTCTCTGGAAAAATCGGTAAAGTCAACAACGGAGGCATTTTCGGCAGCCTTTCTTGGAAATGTACTGACTAGTATGAATGAAAAAATTTATGAGGATGGAGAAAAACAAGATACACAGCACAGCGAACTGACAAGAGAATGCTGATATCGTCTGTTGGTGACATAACGTTTGAGAGCACATACTTCCGCAGTAAAGCAGATGGGGTGCATCACTATCTGTTGGAAGAGATACTGGGACTCGATACAAGGGAAAGATTTACGGAAGAAGCCGAGGTGGTACTACTGACAGAAGCGATGAAAACCAGCTACAGTGAAGCAACAAAAGCGCTTCCATCCAGGCAGGAAATCAGCAAGACAACCATGATGAATAAAGTGCGTGGTATTGCTGACGAAATATGGATTCCTGAAAGGGAAGAAAAGAAAGCCTGTAAGTATCTGTTTATAGAAGCAGACGAAGATCATGTGGCTGAACAGCATGGAAGATGGTATCCCCCAGAGGATAACAGTAGCTTTATCAGTAAACTTGCATATGTGTATGAATACAAGCAGGAAAATCCGAAATGCAAAGCCAGAAAAGAACTGGTGAATACCTTCTACTTTGGAGGTGTTTATTCCGGAACAAATGGGACAGAAAAATTTTGGAATAAGGTAGGAGAATTTATACACAAAACTTATAACGAAGAAGAATTGAAACGAATCTTTATCAGTGGGGATGGAGCATCCTGGATTAAAAGTGGAGCAAAATATCTGAACAAAGCTTTATTCTGTGCGGATAAGTTTCATCTGATGAAATATATCAATGCGGATGCAGGACAGATGCTGGATGAAAGCGAACTTGTGAAAAGTGAAATCTATAGAATGCTGTATAGGCGGGATAAACAGGGAATCAAGGAATACACCGACCGGATGATGGCATCAGCGTCAAACCAGAAGCCGATACAGGACCTGAAGACATTTGTACTGGGAAACTGGAGTGCAGTCATGAGGACCTATCATAGCAAGGTTATAACAGGCTGTAGTGCAGAAAACCATGTCAGTCATGTACTGTCGGATCGTCTGAGTTCAAGACCAATGGGATGGAGTAAAACAGGAGCAGACAGAATGAGCAAGCTGCGTTGTTATGAGAAGAATTACGGACGTGAAAAGATAATAGACCTGGTGAAATACAGCAGACAGCAAAGGAAACTGGCAAGAACGGGGACGGATAGTGTGGAGCCGGTACGGGTTTCACTTCGGGAAATAAGAGCTGACCATTATAATCAGGCAAGAAGCTATATCGAACGAATCCAGGCAACAATACCGGACGGAACAGTCAGAAAGATTGCCGCCATTCGGGAACAGATACGGCTAATATAAAGGAACAGTAAGAAGAAGGTGCCAATGCACCCAGTAATCTATTCCTGCTTGATTACAGTTTATCTGCCTTGAATTAGCAGTCAAGGATGCAAAGCACCAGAGGCAGGTCCTTGACAGCTAATTCAAAGCAGATATAATACAACCAAGCAGAAATGGATTATTTTGCATACCCCAAAGGGTTGTAGAAGATATTTTGACAATCCGAAATCAATACAGTAAACTAAGGGAAACAAATCTAAGAAATCTTTTATATCTAGGAGCTCTTTATTCTTTCTCAACTGACAATAAGTTTACTCTATCTTGCCTTTTTTTCGGGTAGAAAAATAGCAGATAATATGGTAAAATATAAATAATTTATAAAGACAAGTAAAGATTTAATGAGCAAATTAATTGTATATTTCAGTAGAATTATTTGGAGAAAATCTTGAGCATTTTGAATAGGATGTTTTAGACCAGGAGGTGAGTGGAATGAAAATATCAGATTATAAAAATGTAGGAATTATTTTTAATAAGGACAGTGGTTTGATTAATGATGATAGTTTGTATAGAAGTATTAAAAGTGAGCTGGGGAGTAATGAAAAGTGTATATTGAGATTTATAGATTTAGAAGACTCAGAAGAACTATATGAATTTTATGGTGGGTTTAAGAAGATATGTATTACAGAGTTGAAAAAATGTGATGTTGTAATAGTTTTTGGAGGAGATGGAACTAAAAATTTTGTGGCTAACATGTTAATTCATTATAATATAGATATTCCTATTTTAGGAATATCCTGTGGTACAATGAATGTAGGTAAACTCACATCTATTTGTGATAACGAATTTTTTATGAATAATGAATATGATATAGTGAATATAGATGCATTGTCTATTCTGGTAGATGAAAAATATCGATATTATGCATTCCATGATATAATTGTTGCAACAACTTTCGTTGGAAATTACAAAGGAAAGGTAACACAGTTATCCGCAAAAAAAATAATTAGTGGTGAAAAAAGAGAAGATACCCCTACTTATATAGGGGATAGTCGAACACGTATATATATAAAAAGGTGTCAAGGAATAAATACTTCGTTTCCTATAAGTGATAAAATTGGTATTATTGGTATAGCTGAATTGGGAAAAGGATTGGCAGCAAATGTTTTAGCGGGGGGTGCAGATCATCCAGCAACTTTAGGGGTTGGGGCAGGTGTAATAATGTCGCCAGAAAGATTTGTATGGCCAAGTAGAACAATGGATGAATTTCATATGATAGAACCTGTTCAATCATATGTTGCATCGTTTGATTATAATGACGAAGTTAATATTATTAAATTGAAAAAGGAAGCTAGTTTTATAATTGATGGAAATGCATTACTAGTATTAGATAATCAATATTGTAGTATTACTTTGAAAAAGGATGTTGTGAAAATATTAAAATTGAGAAAGGAGTAATTTAGTATGGAAAAGTGGGATATTTATAATGAAAATGGCGTAAATACAGGGAAAGTTATATGTCGAGGCGATAAAATGGAAAAAGGAGAATATCACATTTTAGTATTAGGTGTGATAAAAAATAAGAGAGGACAATTGTTATCGACAAAAAGAAGTTTAAATATTAAATTTCCAGGAATGTGGGAATTTCCTGGTGGTGCAGCAAAGCATGGAGAAACAATAATAGAAGCTGTAAAAAGAGAAATATTTGAAGAAATAGGTGTTGAAGTAAGTGAAAAAGAATTAAAATGTAAAATTCATGGAAAATGTGATGATGACAAATATCCATATTTATACTTTGTATACGCAATTGAAAAGGATGTAGATATTCAACAAATAAAATTACAATTAGAAGAAACAATAGAGGCTTCGTATAAGACAATAGATGAAATTGAGATTCTGATTAAAGAAGGCAAATTTTTATCAGGAATATTTAAGGAAATAAATTTGTTAAAGCAATTAGGTGATTGAGATGCATAACTTAAGTCAAAAAGAGAAAGATTTTCTTGAAGAAATTAAGAAAGAGAAAAATGGAGTTCCTTTTAGTGCAGCACATACAATGATAAATCCAAATAATGATTTGAATGGTGATAATCAACAAATTATTAGTGAGTTGATAGCAAAAAAATTATTGGAAATTGTGATATATGAAGGAATTAAATATTTACGAGTACCTAGTTTAGCGAGTGGAGATGAACAAGAATATGATACAAAACAATATGGCTATGAAGTAATTGGGTTACCTCATTCACCTATTGGTATGATAAGTTTAAAAAAAGAATTTTATGAAAACTTGGAAACATTGTATTTGATTTTGGGTACTACAAGTTATGAAATGTTTAAAGATATTTTAGAAATTAGAATGTCAAAAGGGTATAAAACAGTATTTATTTATCCAGCATTTAATACTGTTAGAAATGATAAAAGAGAGCATTATAAAGTAGAAAAGAAGAAATGGGAACAATATTTAATGCGATTACCACAGATAGAAAGAAAAACAGTTGAATTTCGCATTGCTAATAAAGATTATACATATATCAAAAACTCTATGTTTACGCGAGATCATGCTAGAATAAATGTACGGGTTGAAAATAGTAATAGCTCTTCAAGAAATGGTATTATTTTGCGATGTGAAAATAATAATACTATCTATAGAATGGCAGAAAAATCATATGAAGATATTGCATTTAACTCTCACATAGATATAAAAGTGAATCTTGCAAAGTTTGTGGTTGAGTTTTTAAAACAAAACATTATTAAAATTATTCTAATAGTTGTCTTTTTGGGGATATGTATTTTTTTACCAAATGCCAATGGAGCTTTTTGGGGATTTTTAACAGGATTAATTTCTGATATGATTATTGAGTGGGTTAAGGAGATAAAATGGAAAAAGAAAAAACTGTTCGAAAATTAATTAATAATAAAATCATTTTCTATAATAAGGCACAGGATGTCATATATGACAATATGAATAAAGAAAAAACGATAAATAATGGAAATGAGTATCAAAGGATATTGGCAAATGATATTTATGATACGATTTATGAGGTGACAACAAAGTGTAACCAATTTTGTGAAAATTGTTTTTCTGAAAGTGATAGTACATCAAAAGAAGAAATGGATTTTGAATTTATTTATAAGGATATTTTAAGTAAGCAGAAAGATAGGATAAGGGTTGCAATAACTGGTGGTGAACCTTTTTTACATTCTGAAATTGAAAGAATATTGAATTTGCCTACTATATTTAAAGATATTGAGTTTGTAATCAATACAAATGGAAATTATTTTTTGAGGGAAAAATTATATGATTTGGTAGTTAATAATGATTGGCTTGTTACATATTCTATTCATGGAAAAAAAGCAACACATAATTGCTATACGAATTCGGCAGGATATGATGCTATTGTAAATAATATAAAAATGCTTCAGGGAAAAGTTTGTATGCATATATATTCCGTTATAAATAGATATATGTCAAAAGAAGATATTGATGATGTCATATTACTTAAGGAAAAGTATGATATAGATTTTGTACGATTTATAATTCCACGTAATTTTGGCAGGGTGTTGCCTGTGTATGACGAGAAACTTGTAAGTTATATTCGTGAAGTAAGTAGTGGGAGAAGTGATGTCGGAATCAAGTCAGAAAAGTCTTTATCAGAGTTAATAAATGTAAACAAGATTAGTCGTCTAGCTAGATAGCGTAAATGACACTTATTGGAACGAAACAATGAACTATATTTGAGATATAAAGATGAATTCATTTTTGTTAGGGTGAAGGAGAACTATTGATATGAAGTATAAAAGAAAACGTTCACCGCATGTGGAGGTTGCCGTGTCTCTATGTCGCACAGATACCTAGAAATCCTTGATTTTACGCAGTTTTTCGACCATTTTGTATTTACACCAAATGCAGAAAATGTACTGGAAAAGGAGTTAAAAAGAGAAATTCATGTGAGTGTCGGAATAGAACTGGTAGTGGTAGATATGTAAGAAAACTTTGAATATATGGGAAAAATCGCACTTTTGGCTGAAAAGTGCTGAAAGTGCGTACTCGCTATGGTGCGTTTACGTCATATCCATACCGCTTCGACGTTTGTTCATCCAGGTTGCCGTATCTGCAGGAGGTCGGAGAGCTGACGGCGTTGGCTCCGCATACATCCTCACGCTCGAATCTGCCGTCATATCTGTTCTTCATTGTGACGGACGGAGCAGGCAGTTTTAAGTATCTGGGCAAAGAATATGAGCTGTCGGTCGGTGATGCTGTGTTCATCGACTGTAGTGATAAGTTGATAAGAGACACATTGGGGTCAGGCACCAATGTGACCATGCAAAACGCGGAAAAAACTTGTTATCCGGCAATCTGTACCATTGCCAGAGAAAATGAGTCTGTCCGTCAGTACGGTCAAGCGTGCCATCAGTGATCTCGAAAAGAATGGATTTCTGCGAAAGAAACAAAGGTGGCGTGAAAATGGAGGCAGGAGCAGTCTGCTCTATGAAATCTTAAAATAAGCACAAAGAGAATACTGCGTAGACACCGTGAACTATGGGATGGTTCACTGTGGACCATGCAGGGAACTTTTTCATTTTAAGGATTAGGACAGAGAAAATGAATTTTGGTAATATTTGATGTAGTAATAGTTAATAGAAGAAATAAGTGTTATGATAAGTTTTAATATGAGAAACAAATAATAACCATTATAACCTTTATGCAATGGTGTGATATTGGGGAGAGATTATTAGATGGACAAATACGACGAGTTGATAGCTGCTTTTTTCAGAGACACTTGAGCAATCAAAGGATTATCATATTGCCTATATGTACCAAGTGGGCTATGTATCTGTACTCGGATTGTATGAAAGAGATAGTACACAGAATAACTCAATGAAAAATGAATTTGCTCAACATTTTGGGCGATTTGCAAGGTAGTTCTATGTCTTACTATAAATTCAGACAGTTATATAGCAAGCATGAGAAAAATCTCGATTTTAAGTTAGAACCATTAAGTGAGGAAATAATTGCTGACCTGAAACAATTTAATATGAGTAGGAATTTCCAAAATCATATGCCGGAATCATTAATTACTGTAGAAAGAGAGATAATTAATGAAAAAGGTCTTGATATAAGCAATATGAATCCGCTGATAGTAGTAAGTGATGAAAGCTGTACGTTGGAATATGATATCGATATGTATAATTCATATAAAGCTATGAATGCAATGGCTAAAGGTATATTTGAAATAATGAAGAAAGATATGTCGGTTTTTCTAGGCAAGGAATTGGAAATTGTTGAAATGTGTTCGGATAAACCCAAAAGTATAGAAGCTCTTGAACCTGTAAAAAAGTCAGCTTCTATTCAAGGTTTGAACTAAAAGAAAGAAGGAATATAATTGTCTGGCAAGATATCAAAATTTAGTAATCCAGTTGTTATTAAGGATGTTGATTGTAAAGGTGTAGATGTAGTTGCTCTGGTTAAACATACGATAGATAAGAAGTGTGCTTCTTTTGTTATAAGAAAAGATGAAGATGAACATTTTATTATTTCGGCGGTATTCAAAGCAGAACTGCGCAATAAAGAGGTGGATTTATCGTTAGAGATTAATTATGATGAGAACACAATTTATTATATTATTTTGGATATAAATCAAGCGGATGATGATCAAGTGGATTATACGACAGATTTAAAAATCTTTTACTATGAAAATCTAAATATATATGAATCAATTCAGGAAATTAGGCAAGAAAATGAAACACCTAAAACAGTAAGAGTATATAAATTAATGTATAATGAACATCCTATATATGGAGCATATACGATTAATTTGAAAAAATGTAATGTAAAATTCCATACAATAAATATAGTAGAGCGTGATGAACCTCTTACAGAGCATGTTGTGGCATTTGATGTTAAGGTTAAAGCAAAGACCATACAAGATGCGAGAGGTAAGGCATATAATATAGCAACAGAATTTGCGGATTATCTATCTGTTTTACTGGATGTTAGTTTTTTTGAACCACAATCAATATATCGCAATTTTGTAAGGATGACCAAGGATCGACTCGCACAAAGAGTTATAACGCATGAAAGGTACCGCACTTCCTTTATTGATAATGAATTAGGATTAGTTGTGAAAGATAATCTGAATGGTCTTGCAACAATCAAGGATGTTCAAAAGGGAATAAATTTTGATTGTGGAGTGATATCTATTTCAAATCCTAACGATAGTAATGTAAGACTTATTGAGAAGTATGGAAATACAGAACATATCGAGGAGATCTTTGAAAAACATAGATTAGAGAAAGTAGAAGAAAAAACTAAACCGTTATATTCAGATTATATTAGTGAAGAAGTATTTATACTTGGACAAGATATTCATATTCCTAAATGTATAAGGAGTTATTACAGAGGAATAGACGATTTGCCTCCTGAAATAAGAAAAGCATTTAGAAATGCTGCCAGGTTATATAATAAAAGCTCAATATTAGGAATGGATGAATCTTCTTTTCAAATTTCACTTTTAGTAGCAAGTGTTGAGACATTAGCGAAACAGGAGATGTTATCGTATTCTGATTTCGTTAAGAAATATAATCCTAATGCTAAAAAGAGTGATATAGATGATATGTATGAAATTCGTTCTAAACTTTTTCATTCAGGCGAATTCTCATTTTTTGAGTATGATGTGAATATGAATCCATATGTTAATCCGGTTTATGAGTATTTTGCTGATAAATATACAGAATTCCGTCGTATTCTTCGAAAGACGATTATTAACTGGATAAAGATTAATATTACAGAGAAAAAAAGTGAGTAGTATAAAGGCGTTCTCCTGTTGCATTAACTGTCCTTAAGGGCGTAAACAAGAGATTTGTTTCCCTTGTTATAAGGATTCGCTAGGACAGGAAGGTATCAAGGCATGGAAGAAAAAAATAGAGCGTCAAAAGAAGGCGTAACCTTTCTGCAGATTTCGAAGATGTTGTTTACTGCAGACACTTATAGTGGCTCTTGGAGCAGTTGTTGGAATCTGGGGAGCAATTAACTTTATGGAGGGTTACGGAAATGATAACCCTGGAGCAAAGTCACAGGGAATGAAGCAGTTCATGGCTAATTAAAGGGAACAAAAAGAAAGGAAAAGCACAATCCAGACGGTATCAGCGGCAGTCTACAAGAATAAATTGTGATTACACAAGATTGGTGCTATAATAAGAGAAAAGTTCCTGCCGGGGCAGCCGCCCCGGT
>ENA-OWRC01000832-OWRC01000832.1-human-gut-metagenome-genome-assembly--contig:-NODE-832-length-35544-cov-4.447688_pt1 | contig 35544 bp, 34 predicted proteins | sample MGYA00248268_ERZ651895 | MGnify/ENA primary metagenome ERZ651895 (study PRJEB26924, sample SAMEA4378242) | human gut metagenome | biome: human gut; feature: human-associated habitat; material: faeces...
ATCATCATTCTCGGCGAGCTCATTTAGACGCACCAGAGGTGCTTAGGGTGCTTACCTTTGAAGGGCGCCGCAGTGTTCCCACAATCTCGTTAGACACTGAAGTCGGCTCCATTCGGCAGTCTCAGGTCGGCGGCGCTAGAATTTTCTGTGACGTCAATTAGTTCGACGGACACGCAAAAAAGAGGCTGCGAAGGCTTTGTCCCATCCCTTCGCGTTGTCCGACTTTCCCGACCAATGGAGATTCTCCATGAAACGATCCCTCTTGACCTTGGCCCTTGTCTCGCTCCTCTCGGGGTGCTCCGCAACGATCGAATACCATCCCTTCGTTGGAGAGCCGCAACTTCTGAAGGGGGCGGGCGGCGCATGCGACTATGAAGAAGGAATCGAAATCTGGCTCAAGGGTGCTCCCTCCCAACCTTTCACGGTCATCGGCTACATTGACGGGCAGTACACCGACGGCATCGGAGAGGAAGCCGCTTTGAAGCGATTGCTGGCGGAAAAGGTGAAGGAAGTTTCCGGTTCGGGCGTCATCCTCACTTCCCGTCGCTCCGCCCTGGGCGACTCGTACTTTGTCGGGAGAGTCCTCGTCACCGACACGGATTTTCAAGATGAGTACGTCGTGTTCCGCTACCAAGTAGAGAACGGCACGCCCGAAGAACAAGGCGCAAAGAGCGAATCTCACGGAATTTGAGCCGTTCGAAGGACAATCGGCGGCATCGGTGTGGCACAGACCTTGTCCGCCCGACCTTCAACCGGTGCCCCAAACGCAATTCGGCAGCCCTAAGGCTGCCGAATGCTTTTAGTTGGCTGTAAACCGCAGAGAGCGGATTAGAGCTTGCCGCCCGGGACGACGTTGCGGACGTCGAACTTCGTGCCGAGCGCAATGCGTTCAAGCTTCATCTTGCCGAACTTCTTTTCGGGCTGACGGAACCAGTAGAGCGGTTCGGCGTCCTTCGGGCCGAGGACTTCGCAGTTGAATTCACCGGTGATAAAGAGGGCCGTGCCTTCGGGAAGGCCGATCACTTCTTCGTCGCGGTTGTAGGCGAGGAACTCTTCAAGACGGTCTTCACGCGTTTCGTTGTTGAGACCGGCCGTGCCGCCCGAGATAAAGTGCGGGTTCGTCTGGAAGGGGCAGAAGCCGAAGGTGTTGAAGGACGGCGGTTCGGCGATCGGCATGTCGTTCGTCGTGCGAAGCGTCGGGCAGGCGACGTTGCCGCCCGCGGACCAGCCGACGTAAGGCATGCCGGCGTTGACGCGGTCGCGGATCAGGTCGATGATGCCGGCTTCGTACATGCGCGTCGTGAGCGCCCAGGTGTTGCCGCCGCCCACGGCGATGGCTTCGGCCTTCTTGACGGCTTCAACGGGGTTGTCGAAGCGGTGGATCGAGACGATCTTGTGGCCGTAGCGCTTGAAGGCGTCCTGCACCTGCTTTTCATAGCCGTCGTAGGAGCTACTCACGCGGGCATACGGAATGAAAAGGATTTCGTGCTTCTCGGAGCCGTAGAGCTTTTCGTACTGTTCATCACAGAAGTCAAGGTAGCCCGAGTTGTGATAGCGCGAGCTCGACTGCATCAGCACGCGACGCTTTTCGCTCACCTTGGCGGCGGGCAGCGGATTCTTGATCTTCGCTTCGGCGACGCCGGCGAGGGACGTAAGAGAAAGGGCGCCGACGGTGGCGGTGCGGAAAAGAGTACGACGAGTAAACATGGTTTGGTCCTCATGCGTGTTCATTGATGAGGCCGCGGATCGTCGCCAACAGGATTCACGGCGAGACTTTGCGGCGGATTGGTCCGGATTTCGCTCGGTCGCGAAATCCGAGGCAAACTCTATCGATTTTTGATCAAAGTCACAATAAGGAGAAATCCTCTTGACAAAAGCTTGTTCCTCTAAAAGAAATTCCCTAGTCTTCCCGCTCCGGAGAGAAAACTCAGGGAATGCGGCGGCATCCGCCGCCTTTCAACGCCGCCCGCCGCAAGGTTTTCGTCAAGGGCGTTCTTAAAACGAGAATACTTATCTTTTCCCTGAATGTCGTCTGCGGAAAGCGGTTCCGAAGGACCGGAATTTCCACTTCCGACAAATCTCTTCTCCCTCAGGAATTTCCCGAAGGCTCCGGAACACGAACCGGAACCTCCCGCAGCGCACCGGGACAACGCCGAACCACGCCTCCGCCGTCCCCGTCACAAAAACGTCATAAAACCGTATCGAAACATTGCTTTCCCCTAAGCAATTCGCCCTCCTCCGAAAGGATAGCCGTATAATTCCCTGACCTGAAACGACAGACTGAGGGCGGAGCGTTCCGCACCTTCGGTCTGTTTTTGTTTTCACCGCCCCGATTCCGGCGACTTCGACACGACCCCCACATGTTCTCCTCTTCGATCCATTCGATCCGAAAACACTTCACGCGCAGCATCGCCGAGTGGGCGGATGCCGGTACGGGGACGGTTTCGCTGCTCCTCAACAGCCTCGGACTACTTTTGGCCTGGCTCTTCGTGCCGCTCGAGAGCGGCTACTGGCGAAACGTCCGGGAAAACCGCAGAAATCTTTACCCCCACGTCAACTTCGACCGACCGACGGTGGCCGACATCGTCCGCGTCGCCCTGCAGTCGGTCTTTCTCTTCGTCGTCTACGCCTTCGACTGGCAGCGCTTTCGACGCGAGAATCCCCTCGCCCGTCTCGTCACGGGCGTGACGTCGGCCGTGGGGGCGCTGGGCGAGAAAATCGGCGCCGTCGGGAGCCGCTGGCTCTCGGGGATCGGTTCTTTGAGCGAAGACGGGGGCGAACACCGTCCGGACCCGGTATCGGAACCGAAGAAGCGCCTGCAGTCGATCCTCGTCGGGACGGCCGCCGTGCTCGCGATCGGTCTTGCCGTTCTCTGCATCACGCAGCCCTTTGACTTTAGCGGTCAGGTGATCTTCCTTTCGATCATGCTGATTTCCGCGTGGAGCTTCACGCACATCCGCGCCCGCGTGACGCTGATGGTGCTCTTCGTGATTTCGTTCGTGGTGTCGGCGCGCTATCTCTGGTGGCGCTGCACGGCGACGCTGCAACCCTCGTCTCCGGCGGAACTCTTCTTCTCGGTCCTTCTGCTCGCGGCCGAATTCTACGCCTTCGTCGTGACGGTTCTGGGGTACTTCCAGGTCTGCTGGGTCCTGAACCGCAAGCCCTATCCCCTCCCCGCCGACCGCTCGGTCTGGCCCACGGTCGACATTTTCATCCCGACCTACAACGAGTCGCTCGAAGTCATCAAGCCCACCGTCTTTGCGGCCTTGAACCTCGACTGGCCCGCGGACAAGCTCAAGGTCCATCTGCTCGACGACGGAAGCCGCGACGCCTTCCGCGAATTCGCCGAATCGGTGGGCGTTCGCTACATCAAGCGCGAAGAGCACAACCACGCCAAGGCCGGGAACATCAACCACGCGCTCGGGATCACGAACGGCGAATTCATCGTGATCTTCGACTGCGACCACGTGCCCTCCTGCGATTTCCTCACCTCCACCGTCGGCTGGCTCGTCAAGGACAAGAAAATCGCGCTCGTGCAGACGCCGCATCACTTCTATTCGCCCGATCCGTTTGAGAAGAACCTCCATCTCGAACGGGCGATGCCGATTGAAAACTCGCTCTTTCACGACTTCATTCAGAAGGGAAACGACACCTGGAACGCCGTGATGTTCTGCGGCTCGAGCGCCGTCATGCGCCGCGCCGCGCTCATGCAGATCGGCGGGATCGCCGTGGAAACCGTCACGGAAGACGCCCACACGTCCTTGAAGCTCAACCGCCTCGGCTGGAAGTCGGCCTTCATCTCGAAGCCCGTCGCTTCGGGGCTCTCCACCGAATCGCTCTCCGCCCACGTGGGCCAGCGCATCCGCTGGGCTCGAGGAATGATTCAGATCTTCCGCCTGGACAACCCCTTCTCGGGGAAGGGCCTCACGCTTCCGCAGCGTTTGTGTTTCTTCAACGCGATGGTGCACTTCCTGCACGGACTGCCGCGCCTGGTGTTCCTCGCCGCGCCTTTGCCCTACATGTTCGCCGACATCTACGTGATCTACGCGTCGGCCGCGGCCATCTTCGCCTACGTGATCCCGCACATGGTGCACTCGGCCATTACGAACAAGATCCTGCAGCGGGGCTACCGCTATCCCTTCCTCGGGGCCGTCTACGAAACGGTGCTCTCCTGGTACATCCTTCTTCCGACGACCGTCGCCCTCATCTTCCCGCACAAGGGGAAGTTCAACGTCACGGCCAAGGGCATGACGATCGACAAGAAGTACGTCGACTGGGGGATCGCCAAGCCCATCCTTGTTCTGATCGCGCTCAACCTCGCGGGGCTCGCCGTCGGGATCTACAAGACGATCGTCGCCGCCGACCCGCAGGTCTCGACCCTGCTCATCAACTTCGGCTGGATTCTCTACAACCTCGTCGTCCTCGGCGCATCGGCCGCGGTCGCCGTGGAAGAGGTGCAGAAGCACCGTCTGCCGCGCGTGCCTTTGAACGTCGGCGTCCGCGTGGGACGCGGGGAAAAGCTTTCCGACGCGTTCGCCGCGCGGCTTCGCGAATTCTCGCAGGAGCACCTCCGTTTCGAAGTCGATCCCGAAGCGCTCAAGAACCTCGCCGAAGGGGACGAGCTCTTCGTCGAAATTCCGACCCGAGACGAAGCGCACGTCTTCCGCACGAGCGTGACGCTTTTGGAAGACAAGGCCTTCGAAGTGCGCGTGCTTCTCGCCGACCGCGCCGAAGAAGTGCGGCTCAACCGCTGCACCTTCGCGCGCGAGGGGATCTGGGCCGAGCCTCCCGAAGGCGAAGTCGACGACCGCTTCGTCGCGGGCTTCCTGCGCCTCATCCGCATTGCGCTCTACGGCTACAAGTCGCTTTTGGAATTCCTGCCCGGCCGCGTCGGCCGACTGATCCGTTTTCTTCTTTCGCTCCTGCCGCGCATCCCGCGTCAGGCCGCCACCCAAAGGGTTTCATGATGTCCTTCCTTACGAGAAAGCACCGTACACACCGAGCCGCGCTCACCACGATCGCGGCCTCGCTTACGCTCGCCCTCGGTCTTGCCGAGCCGGTCTTCGCCGCCGACGCGCCCGCGCCCGTGTGGCGCACCGACGCGACGGCCTCCGTCACCGAGTCGCACGACCTCATCCGCCTCGTCCCCGGAGGACTCGCCACCGCGGTGAAGCTCACGGGCGCGATGCCGACGCAATACTTCGACTTCGGCGTGCGCGCGGACGAAATCGTTTCGAAGGCGACGCTCGACCTCTCGTTTACGCCCTCTCCCTCGCTGATTCCCGGGACCTCGCAGCTGAACGTCTACCTCAACGGAGAACTTCAGGGCGTCACCGCGATCACGAAGGAAATGCTCGGCAAGCCCACGAGCCTCTCGGTCGCGCTCAACGCGAAGTCCATGAAGACGCGCAATCAGCTGAGCGTCGAATTCGTCGGGCACTACTCGATCGTGTGCGAAAACGAAGGAAACAGCGCGCTCTGGCTCGACATTTCTCCGACGAGCCAGTTGACGCTCGAAAAGCAGAACCTGCGCTTGACGAACGACCTGGCGCAGCTCCCGTTGCCGTTTGTCGACACCTCGGTCGAAAAGGCGACGACGCTCCCCGTGGTCTTCGCTTCGGCTCCTTCCAAGGACGCCCTTCGCGCCGCCGCCATCGTGACGGGCCGCGTCGCCGCGGCGAGCGCCTGGCGAGGCGCCGACTTCCCGGTCTATTTCTCGGAAGTTCCCGCCCAGGGTCACTTCGTCGTTTTCGCTACGAACGAAAATCGTCCGGCGTTTCTGCGGGAACTGGCACCCTTTGAAGGACCGGAACTTCTCATGCTCGACGCCCCGGGTGGACTCTATGAAAAGATGCTCGTCGTCGCGGGCAAGACCGACGCCGACCTCGTGACGGCCGCGCAGGCCTTCGCGACGACGGGGCGCATCCTCATCGGACCGCGCGCCGCGATCAAGGACTTCAAGGCGGCCGATCCTCTTCCCGCCTACGTGTCGCCCAACTGGGTGAACACCGACTTCGCGGTGCCCCTGAGCCAGCTCATCGAATACCCCGAACAGCTGACGGCCCGCGGTGAAACGCTGCCGCCCCTTCACGTCGCCTTCCGACTTGCTCCGGACACCTATCTCACGAGCGCTTCGTCGGCGACTCTGAATCTTCTTTACCGCTACACGAAGCCCGTCACGGGTCAGGCCGCGCAGCTTCGCACCCTCGTAAACGGCGCCCTCGCCGACAGTCAGAACCTCTCCGACGAAGAAAGCCGCGGCGCTGCCGTCGTGAATCTGCCCGTCCCCGAAGGACCGGCCGTGACGGCGGGCGCCTTGCATAAGGGGGGACTCGGCTTTGTGAACGACCTCTCCTTTGAAGCGGGCTATCAGCAAAACCCCAACGAAGGCACGCCCGAAAACTGCCGTGCGGCGACCCTCACCTCGCATCAGGTGCAGATCGATCCCTCGTCGATGATCGAATTCTCCGGGATGTACCACTATGCGCAGCTCCCCGAGATCGGACTCTTCACGCAGGGAGCCTTCCCCTTCTCCATGTACGCGGACCTGAGTCGGACGGCCGCGGTCGTGCGCAAGGACGCGCGTCCGATTGAACTCACGACCTTCTTGAACGCCGTCGGCCGCATGGCGGCGACGACGGGCGTGGCGCCCCTGCACCTCACCGTGGCGAATCCCGAAGATTCGGCTTCTCTCAAAGAGAAGGATCTGCTCATCGTCGGCCCCATGCCCGAAGGCGTGATGGACATCAGTCCGGAATCGGCCGCCGCTTTGGCCGACGGCGTCTCGAAGTGGTTTGCGAAGCCCGTCGAAAAGACGGAAGGCGCCGCCGAACCCGAACGCCTCGCCACGGGTTTTGCCGCGATCGTCTCCGTGAAGTCCCCCGTCGACAACGCCCGCACGGCCGTGGCGCTTCTCGCCGAAGACGGCGCGAGCGGTCATCTTCTCAACCGCCGCCTCGCGAACCCGGGCGACCTGGCGCTTGCGAAGGGCGGCACCGTCTTCGTGGGCGAAGACGAACTGCGCGGCTTTGAACCCGCGTCCACCTACACGGTGGGCGACATGCCGTGGTTCCGCCGCGTGTGGCTGTCGCTCGCCGACCGGCCCTTCGTACTCGTCTTCTGCGCGCTCCTCGCCGCGGTCGTGGCGGGCGCCGGGATCTTCGTCTTCATGCGCCGCTGGATCCGCGGCCGCTCTCAGGGCGCCAACTGACCGCCGAACGTTCTTTGGCCGGCGGGACCTTCCGCCGGCACCCGAAACTTTTTAGAGAACGGAGCCTTCCCGCGCGAAGGCCCGTCCGGACGAAAACCATGAAATCGCATCTCACTCCTCTTCTTCTCGCGGGCGCCATGACGGCCCTCCTCTCGATGGCGGACCGCGCCGCGGCCTGGCCGATGTGGGACAGCTTCAAGACGGTCAACATCGACAAGAACTTCCGTGTGATCGACTACAGCGACAAACGCTCCATCACGACGAGCGAAGGGCAGTCCTACGCCATGTTCTTCGCGCTCGTCGCCGACGACCGGGAAACCTTCGCGAAGCTCCTCGAGTGGACCGAAAAGAATCTGAGCAAGGGCGACATCACGAAGAATCTTCCCTCGTGGCTTTGGGGGAAGACCGGAAACGGCTGGGGCATCATCGACACGAACAACGCCACCGACTCCGACCTCTGGATCGCCTACGACCTTCTCGAAGCCGCACGTCTCTGGAACGAGCCCGCCTACGAAGAAAAGGCCCGCGCGATGATGGAGGGCCTCAAGCGCGACGTGCGCGACATCCCGAATCTCGGCAAGGTCCTCCTTCCGGGCGGAAGCGGTTTTGACCACCCGACCCACGTGACGCTCAACCCGAGCTACTACCCGGTCTTCATCCTGCGTCGCCTGGCGCTCGTCGACCCCTACTGGAAGGAGGTCGCCGAAGGGACGATCCGCGCGCTCGTGCGCACGGCCCCCGCGGGCTTCTCCCCCGACTGGGCGAAGATCGACAAGACCGGTAAGCTCATCGCCCCCGAGGGCGAAGACTATACTCTCGGAAGCTACAACGCGATCCGCGTCTATCTCTGGGCCGCCATGACGGATCCGTCGGATCCCTCCTACGGCGTCCTCATGAAGCACTTCGACCCGATGCGCCGCCTCACCGAAGAAATGAACATGCCGCCCGAGAAGGTGGAGATTCTCACGGGCAAAGCGAACCGCGCCGGCAACGCGGGCTTCGGCGCCTGCGTTCTCGAAATGCTCGGGAATTCCAAGACGGCCGATCTTCTGCGCACCGTCATTCAGGCCGAGCCCATCATCGGCGAAAATTACTACCGCAACGTCCTGATGCTCTACGGCGCGGGCTTTGACGCGGGCCTCTTCCGCTTCGACCGCGAAGGCAAGCTCGTCGTTTCGCGCGCGGCGGTGGACGCCAAGCCCCTTCCCGCTCCCGAAAAGAAGGCCAAGGAGGCCGACGACCGGGAGGCGTCGGAAGCTGCGGAAGCTGCGGAGCCTGCCGAACCGGTGAAGAAGCCGGCCGCGACGACCGAAGCCAAGAAGGACGAGAAGTCCGAAGCAAAGTCGGAAGCCGAGTCCGAAGGCAACTCCGAGGCGAAGCCCGAATCCGCCGAAAAGCAGGAAGCCCCCGCGGCGAAGGGGGATGAAAAGGCCGAGTCCGCTCCGGCCGCTCAGGAGGTCCGTGCACCCGCCCAGGCAGCCTCCTCCGCCCCGTCTGAAACCCCGGCCGCGCCCGCCGTCGAGACGCCCGCCGCGGAAGGAGCCAATAAGTGACCGCTTCGCAGAAAACCACCGTGCCGACGCCCGCCTACTTCGGGCTCGGCATCTGGAACGTCTACTTCATCGGGAAGTTCGCGCTCGCCTACACGGGCTATCTGCGCCTCGACCTCCTTTTGAACGCGGCGTTCTTCCTCTTCCTTCTCATTCCGATCCGCGGGAAGTGGCTTCATCGCCTGCACGCGCTCATTGCGCTCGTCCTCGGCACGGCCCTTCTCTGGTCGGAGAGCTGGCTCCCTGGGATCGACTCGATCCTCGCCAACAAGTCGGGGATCACGGGCTTTTCCGTGAACTACGTCGTGCAGCTCGCCTGGGACTTCATCAACTTCCGCATGGTGGGCTGGGGCTTCGTGATTCTCCTTGCCTACTATCTCCTGCGGGACTTCGTGCGCGTCACGACGATCACGGCGCTCTATCTCGTCTTCCTCATCGTGCAGCCCTTCTTTACGGCGCCCACGGCCCCGGTGCGCGCGGTGCCCGCGGTCGCGGCCGACACCCCGAAGACGAACGAAGAGATCCTCAACCTCGCGAACGCCGCGACCACGACCGACGCCGTCGTGTCGGCCGAGGAAGTGGACACCTGGTACAAGGCCTTCCTCGACTACGAAAAGGACCGCGTCGCGCAGCTGCCGACGGGGATCTCCGCGAAGGACACGCCCTTTGACATCATCATCCTCAACATCTGCTCGCTCTCGAACGACGACCTCGAAGCCTCGAACCTGCAGAACCACCGCGTCTTCTCGCGCTTCAACATCCGGTTCGACAAGTTCAATTCGGCGACCTCGTATTCGGGCCCGGCCGCGCTTCGCCTTTTGACGGGCGCCTGCGGTCAGCCCTCGCACGACGCGCTCTACGACGCGCGCCGCCCGGACTGCGAGATCATGAACCGTCTGGACGCTCTGGGCTTCAAGCAGCATCTCTTCCTCGACCACAGCGGCGCGTACGACAACTACCTCAATACGATGCGCACGCAGGCCGGGTTGACGGCCACCTTCGAGCAGCGCAAGTTCCCGCTCAAGTACATGTCCTTCAACAACGAAGAGATCGCCGACACGCTCGCGGTGCTTCGTCACTGGAACCGCGTGATGACGCGCGACAAAGACGTCCGCTCGGTGTCGCTCTTCAACTTCATCGCGCTTCACGACGGAAACCGCCTGCCGCTTCACAGCCGTTGGGAAGCCTTTGAGCCGCGCGCCAAGACCTTCCTCGATTCGCTCAACACCTTCATCAACGAGCTCGAGCGCGGCAAGCGCAAGGTAATGCTCGTCGTCGTTCCCGAACACGGCGCCGCCGTGCGGGGCGACCGCATCCAGACGCCGCGTCTTCGCGACATCCCGACGCGCCGCATCACGCAGGTGCCCGTCCTCGTGAAGTTCGTGGGACTCAAGAATCTCCCGAAGGAACAGATCCACGTGACGGGGAATTCGAGCTATCTCGCGCTCAGCACCCTCATCGGGCGCACGATCGAGACGAACTTCTTCTCGAATTCGAAGGGAGCAGTCCCGCTCGAGGACCTCGTCAAGGATCTCCCCACGACGCACATGGTTTCGGAAAACGGTCAGGCGGCCGTCCTCGAATACAAGGGCCGGGACTACATGAAGTTGAACCGCGGAAAGTGGGAGCCCTACGGCGGCTGACGCTCCGAAGGCGCTCGAGAACAGGCGCTTCGTTCGAAGGAACGGAGCGCCTTTCCTTTTGTCGTGCGGACTAGGCTCACCCATCCTTATTCCGAGCATCCCCCAATCAGCAACCAGCCTTCCCATCCGCCTGCGCTGTTTTCTGCGGTCGATTCCGAACTCCGCTCAAAAGAAAAGGCCCGCCTCCTTATGAGAAGCGAGCCTTTCGAATCCTTACGGGAAGGGGCGCGAAATTACTCGGCCTTTTCTTCCGTGGCTTCGGCGACGGCCGGAGCGGCCTTGTCGACGAGTTCCATGTAGGCCATCGGGGCGTTGTCGCCGACGCGGAAGCCCATCTTCAGGATGCGGGTGTAACCACCCTGACGGGCGGCAAAACGGGGACCGAGTTCGCCGAAGAGCTTGACGACGGCTTCGCGGTCGCGAAGACGGGAGAAGGCGAGACGCTTGTTGGCAAGGGTGGGTTCCTTGGCGAGCGTGATCATCGGTTCGATGACGCGGCGAAGTTCCTTGGCCTTGGGGAGGGTCGTCTTGATGGCTTCGTGCTTGATGAGGGAGACCATCATGTTGCGAAGCATGGCGAGACGATGGGCGCTCGTACGATTGAGCTTGCGGAGACCGTGACGGTGACGCATGATTAATTCCTTGTTTCTAAAGTTCTCAAAAAGAGTCTCCTTCCCCGACTCTTCTATCCTTTCTTTTGAATCGAAAAGCGGACGGGTGGAGGAGAAAGTGCGCATTGTACGCAAACTGCGGCGCAGATTCAAGCGAAAAGCCGCGTTTTCTTTCGCCGAGCACCGGCATGCGCCCCCCTCTGCAGAAGCAAAGCCTCCCGGCCCGATCGACTCGGAGGCGGGAGGCTTCGAAATCGGAAGGAAGGAGCGGTCAGCCCGCCTTCTTCGCGCCCTCGACGATCTTCATCGCCGAAGCGATCATGCCGCTCATGTCGCCCAAGTTCCCCGGAACGATGAGGGTGTTGTTCTCCTTGGCGAGTTTTCCGAAGGCGTCGACGTACTTTTCGGCGACCTGCAGGTTCACGGCCGTCATTCCGCCCTCGGTCTGCGTGGCCGCCGCCACCGTGCGAAGGGCTTCGGCCGTAGCCTTGGCGATCGCAAGCGTCGCCGCGGCCTGACCTTCGGCCTTGTTGATTTCGGCCTGCTTTTCGCCTTCCGACTGCGCGATCGCGGCTTCGCGCGCACCCGTCGCGAGGTTGATCTGCTCCTGCTTCTTCCCTTCGGAGGCGGCGATCAGGGCGCGCTTTTCACGCTCGGCCGTGATCTGCTGCTGCATGGCCTGGAGAATCACGGCGGGCGGCGTCAAGTCCTTGATTTCGTAACGGAGCACCTTCACGCCCCAGTTCATGGCCGCCTCGTCGATGGCGGAGACGACGTTGTTGTTGATCGCGTCGCGCTCCTCAAAGGTCTTGTCGAGCTCCATGCGCCCGATGACGCTTCGCAACGTCGTCTGCGCGAGCTGCGTGATGGCGATCACGTAGTTGCTCGTGCCGTAGCTCGCGCGCTTGGGATCGGTCACCTGAAAGTAGAGGACGCCGTCGACCGTGAGCTGCGTGTTGTCGCGCGTGATGCACACCTGACTCGGCGTATCGAGCGGAATTTCCTTCAGCGAATGCCGGTAGGCCACGCGGTCGATGAAGGGGATGATGATGTTGAGTCCCGGATTGAGGACCGCATGGAATTTTCCGAGGCGCTCCACGACCCAGGCCGTCTGCTGCGGGACGACCTTGATCCCCTGCACGGCAAAGAGAAGCGCCACGCAGACGAGCACCAGCGCAAAAATCAAAGTGCCGCTCACGGCCCAAGAAACATCGTTCATAACGGTTTCCTTCTTACGATTGAATGGATTCTTTCTTTTCGAGGACAAGTTCGGTCCCGTCGACCCGACCGATCGTCCAGCGTCCGGCCGCAAGTGAGCCGACCGCGGCGCGGGCGCGCCAGCGGGCCCCGCGGTAGATCACCTCGGCTGAACCGTCGGCCGCAACCGAGCGCACCTCCACTTCGCGGCCTTCGTCGATGGACTGAAGCGCCTCGGCTTCACCCCCGGCCTTCCCGCGGCGAAGCACCCTTGCGACGAGACACCCCGCGATCGTGACAAGTCCCACGGCGAGACACTGAAGCGTGAAGTCCAGCCCCGCCCAGGAAGCGAGTCCGCCCGCCGCAAGTCCCAAAGCCGCGGCGAGGAGATAAACGGTTCCGAGCATGAGTTCGATCCCGAGCACGACGAGCGCGGCGATGAACCAAAGAGATGTGGTCGTCATGGCGAATTCCTTCCCTTATTGTTTTCCGCGGCCGCGCGCGGCGCGCTTCGCTTCTTTTTCCGCGAGCTTGAGGAAAATCATCCCGCCGAAGAAAAACCACACGGCGAGCACGATCCCCTCCTCCATCTCCAGAAGGACGGGGAAGACGATGAAGAGCACCAGGGCGACGCCGAGGCACGCAAAGCCCAAAAGCATCAGTTGGTGACGCCGCTCGAGCCTTCGTCCCGACGCAGGCGCTCCGACGGGATTGGGAGGTTCGACGCGCTTGGCGCCGCGGGCGAGATAGGCCGTGACGCGCTTGGACCAGCCCGCCTCCGAGAGGTCGTTCATCTCGAGATGCCGGTTCTCCGCCTTGATTTCGGCGAGTTTACCCGCCTGCAGTGCGTCAACGTACCGAACGAAGTCACCGTCTTTGGGTTCCTGACCGAGCATGAGCCCTCCTCACTATGTCTTAGAACCTAGCTTAGCAGAAGAGATTGCGCCGTATAATCCCGATCTCCGCGGATAACGAACGGTTACGCGCCGTCCGTAGGAACGCGGAAAAAAAAGTTTTGCCCCAACCGGTTCGAGGCCTTCGCCATGTTCGCCCTCCTCGGCTCCATCCTCGTCATCCATCTCTTCGCCCTCATGTCGCCGGGCCCCGACTTCGTCTTCGTCACGCGTACGGCGGTCGTGGAATCCCGCGCCCGGGCGCTTCTCGGCGTCGCTGGGATCGTTGGGGGACAGATCGTATGGTCGGGCCTTTCGCTCCTAGGCCTCGACATCCTCTTCCAACAGTTCGCGGGTCTGCAGAAAATCATCGCCTTTGCGGGCGGCTGCTACCTTCTCTGGATGGCCTTCGGGATTCTGCGCTCCGTTTGGCGGACGCGCGCCGCGAAGTCTTCGACGGTCTCTTCGGACGCTCCCGCCCGCGCCGACGACGAGGGCGGCGTCAAGCATCCCTTCCTGTACGGGCTCTTTACGAACCTTGCGAACCCCAAGGCCCTCGTCTATTTCGGGAGCATCTTCTCGACCTTCGTCACGCCCGACGTCGACGCCTCGGCCCGTCTTCTTCTCTTCGTCACCATGACGGTCGAGGCCTTCCTCTGGTTCGCCGCCGTCGCGCTCCTTTTCGGTTCGGGGCCGCTTCGCGAAGGCTACCGCCGCATCGCACGCGCGATCGACGCCGTGACGGGCGTGCTCTTTGCGGGCTTCGGCATCGGGCTCGTCGTCTCGGTCCTAAGGAACGAAGCCTAAGGCATCGGCCTTATTGCGAAAAAACGCCCGTCTCCGATAGAGTGGTATCACCATGACGAACGAACACCTCATTTCCGCCCATCGATTTAGCTTCCGCTTTAGCTTTACGAGCTGAAGCGGGCAGGTTGTCGTTCGCACCGATCCACCTCAAAGAGCCCGCGGTCACGCCGACGGGCTTTTTGTTTGGATGTTTATTCCGATCCTCCCTCCCAACCGAAAACCCATCGAGTGCACTGCGGGCTCTTTCCCTCTGCAACAAGGAGAGTCCCCATGCACGCCCCCCTTCTCACCCGTCTCGCCGCCCTTCTCGCCCCGGTGCTCCTCACGAGCGTCCTGCTTTCGGGCTGCAACGAAACGACGCCCGCCGCACAGGCCGCTCCCAAGAAGCCGCTTTCGATCGGCATCGTTCAAATCGTCGAGCACGAAGCCTTGGACGACGCCGTGAAGGGCTTCGTCGAACGTCTTGACGAGCTCGGCTACCGCGAAGGCGTCGAAGTGACGCTCGACCGTCAGAACGCGCAGGGCGATCAGGCGACGCTCGCGGCGATCACGGGACGCTTCGTCTCGAACGACGTCGACCTCATCTACGCCGTTTCCACGCCCGCCGTGCAGGCCGCCGCCCGCGCCACGCGCACGATTCCGATCGTCGCCACGGCCGTGACGAGCTTCGAGCGAGCCAAAGTCGTGAAGACGAACGAGCATCCGGGCGGCAACGTCACGGGCGTCTCCAACATCGGGCCGATCGCCGAACAGCTCGACCTCCTTCTGAAGCTCACGGGCGGCAAAAAGGACGTGGGCGTCCTCTACAATCCGGCCGAAGACAATTCGCTCTTCCAGGTGGAGGTCTTGCGCGAACGCGCCGGGGAACTCGGCGTCTCGGTGCGGGAAGTCGCGGTGACGAGCGTCAACGACATCCAACAGGTGGTGGCGTCGCTGCGCGGCAAGGTGGTGGGCCTTTGGATCCCGACCGACAACGTGATCGCGAGCGGCTCGGCGATTCTCGCGAAGTCCGCGGCGGACGCGGGCCTTCCCGTCGTCACGGGCGACCTCGTCTTCGTGCAGGGCGGGTGTCTCGCCACCGTCACGATCTCGCACCACACGCTCGGACGCATGACCGCGGAGCGCGCGGTGGAAATCCTTGAAGGAAAGAAGAAGCCCAGCGACATCCCCGTCGCCCGTCAGGAAACCTCGCGCATCGTCATGAACCGCAAGGCGCTCGCCCTGCTCGGCGAAAAAGCCCCTGCGGGACTCCCGATCGACTGGATTGAATGAGCCCGTTTCCGCCTGTCGACAGTGCACGCGGGTTGACGGCATGCCCGCCGCCCCCCTTCATCGGGACGCCGGCGGGCCTCTTTTTGAGGAAAGTTCAAAACGGGATCAACGGGCGGTCATTTGGAACTCGCGCTTGCGCTCGAACGGGAACCCCAGGCGCAAATCACGGTGCATCCCGACACGGACAGTCCGGCCGAGGGCGTGCCCGGTCCCGCCACGATTCCCCTCTCCACCAGGGAGACCGTCTTCTGGTCGCCCTACTGGATCGGATCCTTCTTCGTCGCCATGCGGCAAAACCTCGTCATGACGCTTCCTTGGCGCAGCGCCAAGGCTTTGTCCGAACTCGTGCCGCTCACGGTGCTCGCGCAGGCGCTGCCGGGCCAAGAGGACGCCTGGCGTCCGGGACCGCTCGGCGGCTTGCGACAGGCCTGAAAGAAGGCGATTTTCCACGACCTTCGCAAGCGCTCGTTTTCGGTAGAATCGTCAGACGGTTTTCGATACAAATTGATTTTCATGAACAACCTCCTCCTTCTCTGCGCCCTCGGCATCGTCATGGGGCTCGGACTCGCCTCGTTTTACCGAAGCCTTCGGCGCGCACTCGCCATTCAGCGCCTCACGCACGAAGGCGTGCGCACCCACGCGCGCGTCATCGAAATCAAGGAGCAGTCGAACCTCTTCGTGGAAGTGAACGGCAGGCGAAAGGGCCGCACCGCCTGGCGGGAAATCGTCTTCTTTCAGGCGCGAAACGGCCGTTACGCACGTCGCTGCCGCCCGTCTTCACGGAGGAAACCGTGACGCCCGTGGGCCGCACGATGCGCATCTTCTACGATCCCGCGCAGCCGCGCATGGCCGTGCACGACCGCACGAAGGGGCCCCTCCCCATGACCGAGTGGCGCGTGACCTTTCCCGCCGCCGTCGTCATCTGCGCGGGATTGGGACTGGGCTTTTATTCTCTGCACTCGCTCTTCACGGGCTTTTTCTTCGCGCTCTTTCCGCTCGTCATGGTGATGCGCCGCGCGATCGTCGACTCGGGTTCGAGCGACTACTTCCTTCGCCGCCGCTGGGAAGAGCCCCGCGCGTCGAACCTCGACGACGCGCAATCTTCGCCCCCCGACTATTTGTTCGATCCCGAACTCTATCCCGCCGAAGACGAAACGCTTCGCACGAGTCTCGCCGCGGTGGGCTTCGCCGACGCGCGCTCCGTGATTCGTCCGGGCGTGCCGGGCTATCCCCTCTCGATCGACCATCCGAATCCGGAAGAAAAGAAGCGCGGCCGTCGAAAGAAGAAGGTTCAGCCCGCCGAACACGACGACGCGCCCGATCTGCTTGGCGAAGTGGAAGATCTTCTCTCCGGCCGAAACCGCGGCGAAGCATCCGCGCCCGAAGGTGCGCCCCGACGCGAGGAAGAGCCGTCCGCACCCGAGCGCGGCGACGACCGACCGGCCGAACCGGTCCGTCCGGCTCTTCCGACGCGAGAGGTCTTTGCGCGCGTCCTCTCGGAGACGGCTCCGTCCGAACTCGTCCCCTGGATGATGCGGCAGGCGGCGGGACTCTACCACCGCGAGCTTTTTGCCGTGAACGGAGAGCGGCCCGCCGACGAGGCGCATCCGACGCTTCCCTCCTGGGTTACCTACGCCGACAAGGTCGACCGAGACGAAACGTCCGTGTGGATCTCCTTTGCCGAAGTCCTCTCGCTGCACCTCGAGATCATTGATCAGCGGGGCCGTCTGCGGGGCGTGCGCGTCGAGACCGATTTGGGCGGTCAGGTCTTTGCCGACGGCCTGCGCGACGCCCTCGAGGCGGCCGCCAAGGAACATTTCCCCGAAGGGTTGGAACGCTGCGCCGTGATCCTCACGGTCGAATACGACGAAAAGGCGCTCGAGGCGCTCCCGTAACGCGAGGTGTCCGCCGTGATCTACATTCACCGCCTTGCGCTGCGCAGCGCGCTCGGCTCCGATCCCGATCGCACGCTCGCGCGTCTCGCCGACCCCGCCCCCTTCCCCGCAACACCCGTCTCCGAAGCGCCGGGGCGATCCGACATCGACTTCGAGACCTTGTCGCGCCGTTGGGGCGCAGACACTTCGCCCGCACCCGCCACGCGAGGCTTTCTGCTCGTTCGCGACGCCGCCGAAGAGATTCTTTCCGGGCTTGACGCCTCGGTTCGCGAGGAAGTGCTCGCTTCGCTTTGCGTCATTCTCGGAAACGCCACCTCAGGGCTCAACGAGGCGCTTGCCGCGGCAAAGGCGGGCGCCGCGGACGAGGGGATCCGCGCGCCGCTCGAACTCGGGAAACTTTCCTCGCAGCTCGCGCGCTCGATCGGCGCCTCGGGACCGGACCTTACCGTTTCCACCGCCTGCACGGCGTCGGGCAAAGCCCTTTGCGAAGCGGCGAGACGACTCCGGACGGGAGACGTACGGTACGCCCTCGCGGGCGGCATGGACGTTCTCAACCCCTTCACCGACGCAGGCTTTACGGCGCTCGGCGCACAAAGCGGCGTGCGTTCGGCGCCTCTTTCGGCCGGCCGTCGCGGCCTGCATCTTGGAGAAGGCGGCGCCCTCTTTTTGCTCTCGACCGAACCGAGCCTCGGCGGCGTTCCCGCGCTTTGCGCGCTTTCGGGCTGGGGCGAGACGAGCGACGCACACCACCTCTCCGCCCCGCACCCCGAAGGGCGCGGCGCCTTGGAAGCCATGGCGAAGGCTCTTCAGAGAGCCGAAGAAAAGCCCGGGGACGTCGACCTCGTGCTTCTGCACGGCACCGCCACGAAGCAAAACGACCTCGCGGAAGCGAAGGCGCTTGCGAAGCTTTTTTCGGGAACGCAGCGCCAACCCTTCTCTGCCAGCCTCAAGCGCGCCGCGGGACACCAGCTCGCGGGCGCGGCCGCCATGAACGCGGCCGTCGCGGCGCTCCTCCTTGCGGGCGACGCCAAGTCCCCGCTGGCGATTCGCGCGGCGGAGAACGACGCGCTCGATTCGGAAATCGAGGCGCTCGGACTTCGCCCCGTCACGGAAACCTCCGACGTTCCCGTCCTCAAGACCGTCCTCGCCAACGCCTTCGCCTTCGGCGGCAACAACGTCTCGCTCGTTCTCACGAGAACGCGTCCGCCCGCCCGCGGCTGGACGACGGACGAACTCCTCCCGCAGAAGCCCCCGATGCGCTTCATGACCGAAGTCGACGAAGTCGTCTGCGAAGAGGGCCGCACGCCCGCGGCCGTCGGGCGCTTCACGGTCCCCGCAGACCACATCATGATGACGCGCGAAGGCTTTCCCGCGACGGGCCTCATGGAAGTGATGGCCCAGACGATCGGGCTCTACGCCGGGGCCGCCAACCGCGCGGGCGGGGCGGCTCCGAGAATCGGACTTCTCCTCGGCTGCCGGCGCCTTACGTTTGCTCGTCCCTTCTACCCGGCGGGCAGCACCTTTCTTACGAAGGTCGAGGAGGTCTTTTCTTCCGACGACGGCCTGCGCCAGTTTGCGGCCCGAGTAGAATGGTTGTCGGACGAGGGTCCGCGCCCCGCCGCCGAGGCCGTCCTCACCGTGTATCAACCCAAGGGGAAACTCCCTTTTTCCGCGCCCGAGCGCTGATTATTGCAACGAACCCAAGGATTTCATGCTTGCACCCATCGTACAGTTCGATCTCGAAGGCTTCCACGCTTCGCCCGCCACGACCGAGCGCCTCTACCGGGGCTCGCCCGATCCGTCGCTCGTCCGGCTTGCGCGGTCGCTTCTCGTGCGGGCGCTCCCCGACGTCTCGCCCGTCGGCCCCTCGGGCCGCTTCGGGCTGCTCGTCGCGCGCGACGAATCGAACCGCACGTGGGGATTCGTGACTTGGTTTCGAGAAGAGACGCAGTCGCTTGACGAACTCTTTACCCGCCTTGCGCACCGCGACGACACCTTCGCGCGCTGCGCGGGCTGCTCGTCCTTTCCCTCGACCGACGGAGAAGTGACGCTCGCAACGCTCGCAAAGCCCTTTCTCTCCCGCATTCCCGAGACGCAACAGCGTCTTCCCAACCGATCCTTTCTTCGGGGCGCCTTTCTGCGCGCGGCGGAAGATCCGCTCGTGCGCACGCTCTCGGCCGCGCGCCACGTGCGCATGCGCCCGGTGACGGCGCTCGAACTCTGGTTCGGCCCGTCGCCCGAAGGAGACGTGCGCCGCCACAATCAGCCCGTCCCGCCCGAAACCGTAACGCTCCCCCTCTGGCAGCGCCTCACGTCGCCCTTCCCCGAGTGGATCGAAAAGGCGCCCTCCGCCCCCGTTCCCGACGCGGTGTTCGTGGGCGAGACGGCCGACGCGATGGTCTTTGACAAGCCCGCGGGCCTTCTCTCGGTTCCCGGAAGGACAGGCGACGACCTCCCCACGCGCCTCTCCCGCGTGACCGGCATCGAGCCCTTCGTCGTGCACCGCCTCGACATGGACACGTCGGGTCTCATTCTCTACGCGAAGTCCGAAGAGGCACAGCGCGAACTCTCGCAACACTTCGCACAGGGGCGCGCGAAGAAGACCTACCGCGCGCTCCTCTTGGGCGACGTGCGGCAGCACCGCCCCGAAGAGGGCGTCATCCGGATTCCGATCGCGCTCAATCCCCTGGATCGGCCGCGGCAGTGTTCGCTTCCCTCGGGTCGTCCGGCGCAGACGCACTACCGCATCGAGCGCGTGCGCGAACATCCGCTTTTCGGGCCTCTTTCCGAAGTCGTCTTTCAACCGGTGACGGGGCGCACCCATCAGCTGCGGCTTCACGCGGCGCTCGGGCTCGGCGCCCCCATTCTGGGCGATCCGCTCTACGCGCCCTGGCGCGCGGTTCCGCCCAAGCGCATGTGTCTGCATGCCGAGACCCTGCTCGTTCCCGCCACGAAGAACGCTCCCGAGACGCTCTTTGAAGCTCCCGTCGACTGGAGCGCCGTCCTCTGACGACGCTCAACGCCGGACGCGGGAAAAACCAAGGGCGCGCCGATCGGTTTCGGCAGCGCCCTTTTTCGTGTGGTCCGTGCGTCGGCTGCGGTTACGGCACCTTGAAGCCGAAGGTGTGGCACTGGTCGCAGAAGTTCACGGTCTCCCCGTGCTGCACGTGGCAGTTGACGCAGTCGAGCTGATTGCCGTAGTGCGGCGACGTGTGCGGGTTCGAAGGCTTCATGTCCTTCGTCTTCTTTTCCATGTCGGCCGGATTGTGGCACTTCGAACACTGTTCGATCGAGGGATAGGCCACCTCGTTCTTTTCACCGTGGCAGGAGGCGCAGGCCACGCCCTTGGCGCCGTGGCGGTCCGCACCGAAGTCGGCGGCGGAAACGCTGCCGGCGGCAAAAATCGCACCCAAAAGGACGATCGCGAGCGTGTGTTTCATAGGAGGTCTCCTTTTTCGGGGTCTGAGTCTGAAGGGAATCTTAACGAATGTGCCGTCCCGAAGCATCGGTGATTTCCTCAAGAGAGACGCGCCTTGGGCCGAACGTGCGTTGCGGCTTTGCGGCCGCCCTTTCGGCACCGCCGAACCGCTACAATACGTTGCGTACTTTCGGGCGCCCGACGCGTCCTTTTCTCCCCACCCGTCATACGGACAACAATTCATGACCGAACAGATCAAAAAGGTCCCGGCCGAAGCGGGCATCCTCGAGCCCGCTCCACTTGAAAATCCGGTTCTCATTTCCGACCTCCATCTCACGACGAAGAAACCCGCCACGATCATGGGGTTCTTCCGCTTCATGAAGGACGTCGCCCCGCACTACTCCGAACTCGTCATCCTCGGCGACCTCTTTGACTTCTGGATCGGCGACGACGCCATGGCGGCGGCCGAACCCATCATCGCGCAGCTCAAGCTCTACTCGAGCCTCGGGCACCGCCTTCTCGTCATGCCCGGCAACCGCGACGTGATGCTCGGCGAAGACTTCGCGCGCGCCTGCGGCGCCGAACTCCTCGCCCCGCAGGTGAAGGTGAACGTAAAGGGCCGCGACGTCCTCCTCTCGCACGGCGACGAATGGTGCCTGCGCGACAAGGAGTACCAGGCCTTCCGCGCCATGGTCCGCAATCCCCAGTGGCAGCGCATGGCGCTTTCGAAGTCGGTTGCCGAACGCATGGCGATGGCGACGAACGCCCGCTCGCAGAGCGAAGGCGACAAGACCGCCAAGACCGAAGCCGAAATGGACGTGGTCGAGAGCGCCGTCGCCGAATCGGCGCGCGCCTTCGGCGTCGACTGCGTGATCCACGGCCACACGCACAAACCCATGGCGCACGTCGCAGGCGAGATCGAACGCTGGGTCATCCCCGACTGGGAACTCGACGACGCCGCGGGCGGCGGCCGCTCGGGCTGCATCACCTTCCTTGAGAACGGCCGTCCGCAAATCAAGATGTTCTGACGCAGGCGATCTCTCGTCTTCCACGCCCCGGCCCCGCCCGGGGCGTTCGTTTTTTCCCCTACAGGAAACGCTGTATTTCCGATCTTTTGAAGGTGTAGCATAGAGGTATGGAGAACGCGCCGCAAAGCGAACGTTCGATCCGAAAGCGCTTTGAATGCGTGGCTCCGTAAAGGCTTCTTAAGGAGGAATAAACCATGTCAGGCGTTTCCACTCAATCCTCTTGGCGCAGCTTCCGCGTGGTCCGTCGCGAAACGCTCTCGAAGGGCGTCACGGGCTTCACGCTCTATCCGACGGACGCCGGTCCCGTCGCACCCTATCTGCCCGGTCAGGGCGTCTCGGTGCGCGCCTGCGTCCCCGAAGCGGGGTTCCTCACTTCTCACCCCTTCTCGCTCACGCACGCGTCGAGTCCCGAAGACAACACGCTCACCTTCGCCGTGGAAAAGATTCCCGGCGACACGACCTCCGAAGGGCGTCTGTGCCGCTACCTCGCGGAAGAGGTGCACGCGGGCGACGTGATCGAAATCTCCGCCCCGACGGGCGAATTCACGCTCGACGCGAAGGAGTCGATGCCCGTCGTCTTCCTCGCCGAACGCCTCGGCATCGCCCCCGTCTTTACGATGGTGGACGCTCTTGCGGTCGAAAATCCCGCCCGCAGCGTGACGGTGCTCTATTCGACGGTCGACGGCGAGCACTTCCCCTTTGAAGCGCCGCTTCGTCACGTCGTCTCGCGTCTGCCCGACGGCAAACTCGGCGTCTTCTTCTCAAAACCCCTCGACACCGACGAAGAACGCGTTCACTACGACGTCGAAGGGGAGATCGACGTTCCGCGGCAAAAAGACCTTGCCTTCGTGGACGACGCCGACTACTTCGTGGCCGGACCCGCCGAATTCGTGAGGAAGACGACGGAGCAGCTCATCGGACTCGGCGTCATCCACTCGCGCATTCACGCGCAGGCGATCGAATGCGGATCGGCCCGTTGAAACAACAAATTGTCGACCTTTTGACGAGATTTGTTTGACAAAAGGTCGGCGACGCGATATAGTTCGCTCTGCAGGTGCGAAGCCGCTTCTTCGGACGGCTCCGCACTTACTTGAGCTTATCCTTTTGGCTCATCTGTACAATGAAAGTTCGGAGAGTAGTAAGGCACTTTCCGCTCTTTCGAGGGGGAAAGACCGGTCGGCATTTCGACGAATGCCGGCCGTTCTTTTTTTGGGGAATCCGACGTCCCCGTCCATTTCCACACGGCAGGCTCTCTCGCCGCCGACCTCGAGACGGCGAAGACGCCGGCGAAACCGGTTTGCGGCGCAGTTCCGTTCGTAGGACCGATCGATCCGCACCGTTGGCGAGCCGCCTTTCGCCCGTACGCTTTCCGCTCGTTCATCAGACCCGCGTGTCCGGATCTTCCACCCGAACAAAAAAGGTCGGAGCCCAACGTAACACCATGACGAAAGCCTTCAGCGGATCCAAGACTCGACTTCTTCCTTGCGCGGCACGCGACCGGAAGATTTGAGCACTCCGTCGATCACGACGGCCGGCGTCAAAAGGATGCCGGCCTTCATCATCTCGCGGATGTCGGAAATTTTTTCCACCAAAATGTACGGCGATTTTTGAGCCGCCGCCTCACGCACCAGCTTTTCGACCGCAACGCATTTCGCGCAGCCTGGACCGTAGATCTTGATTTCCATAAAAGCTCCTTATCGTGTGATATAGGGTTCCAGTGTGTTGAAGAGCCATCCGACGCACGTAAACATGACCCAAAGATAGGCGATGAATACCGCCTGCAACCTTGCTGTCATGATCTGCCGCAACATGATGAACTCCGGGATGCTTGCCGCGACGGCACTCATGCAAAACGCCATGGTGGTTCCGATCGGCATGCCTTTGAGAAGCAGACTTTCCATGACCGGAACGATTCCGGTGACATTGGAATAAAGGGGAATGGCGACCAAAACGGCAACCGGAACGGACCACCATTGACCGGCGCCGAGATTTTCCGAAAACCAACGGTCGGGAACAAAACCGTGCAGAAGCGCTCCGATACCGACGCCGACGACAACCCAACACCAGACACGGCGAAAGATCGTCGTCATTTCTGAATAGGCAAAAAGATGACGTTCCCGCAACGACGGTTTCTCCGTAGAGGACTCCGAGGCGGTCGCGTCTTGCATCGGAAGGTTTTTCATCGATTCCACGATGAAGGGCTGCAACCATCGCTCAGCCCGGATGCCGTCCATAAAGAAGCCGCCGACAATGCCGGCCGCCAGTCCGACCAGAACGTAGGCCAACGTGAATTTCCACCCCAGCAGCCCCCACAACAACACGACGGCGATCTCGTTGATGAGGGGCGACGTGATCAGGAAAGCCATGGTCACGCCGAAAGGAATCCGAGCCGTCGTAAATCCCAAAAATAGCGGAATGCTCGAGCAGGAACAAAATGGCGTTACGGCACCGAACGCAGCCCCCAGGACGTATCCGATACCCCGGCCTTTTCCCGTCAAATAGTCTCGAACCTTCTCCACATTCAAGGTGGCTCGCAGCCAGGCTAGGATGTAGATGAGCGCCACCAAAAGAAGGAGAATCTTGACGGTGTCGTAGAGAAAAAATTCAACGGCCGACGCTGCCGGCGATTCGGGAGAAGCCCCCCAACATTCCAACACAAGCCAGCGGGCGGCATCCTCAATGCCGCCGTAAGCAGCCAACCAGACAACAGAAAAAACCGTCACGCTGAGCAGGTATTTCACCGTCCATCCGACGGACTGCTTCTGCGGCGCACGAGATTTTTTCGGACCGCAGCAACAAGGAGATTTCTGCTCGGACATTTTATTTGATCAACAATTATTGAAGAGTTGAAATAAACATTCAAAAAAAAAACGGCGCCGCGTCAACCGATCACGATTGACGCGAGGAATCGGATTGCGCCGTTTCGCAACCCCGGCAGCACTCGGAAGTAAGGTACTCGACCACCTCCCGCATGAGTGCGGTATCGGCTTTGTAACGCATAAAGCGGCCCTCGCGCCGCACGCTTACCAGCGTGCTGTGTACGAGCGCCTTGAGGTGAAAAGAGAGATTTGTAACGGGCAGACCCAGCTTCTGGGCAATTTCGCCCTGCACCAAACCGTCGGGTGAGAACCGGACGAGGAGACGAAAAATCCTCAAACGCACATCGGAGGAGAGCGCCTCGAAAAAAAGGGATGCCTGCTTTTCATTCATGATTCAATTATACAACACTATTTAAAATGATAAGTTTGCATCGGAATTCACGGCGGGTCGAGACGCAGGCGTGCCCGCGCACATTCTCCCGCCAACCCTTGGACGCTCCCCGCCCCATTCAACGGCAAACGCCCCGGAACGCCGGAGCGTCGGAGCGTTTGCGTTTCAGCGGAGCGCCGCAGTCAAGCATGCCGCTGCGCCGCGGCGGAGCACGCTTTTACTTTGCGTAGATCGGGATCACCTTGGGGCTCTTGCCGGCGTCGCGCTTCGCAAAGGAGCGCATCCAGAAGTACATGCCGACCAGAGCGGCCGCGCAGCAGGCGATGGCTACGATCGAGTACGTCGGATTTTCGGCGAAGGTCGCGACGCGGTAGAAGATCGTCGCGGCGCTGTAGCCGAGGACCGACGTCCAGGCGGCGGCAAAGAGCGTCCAGGCCGTACCCACTTCGCGGTAGATCGCGGCGATGGCGGCGCAGCAGGGAAGATAGAGCAGCACCATCAGGAGGTACGCAAAGGCGGCCGTGCTCGAACCGAAGAGAACCTTGATCGTGTCGATCGTGCCCGTCGAGACGCCCTGTTCTTCCGCGGCGGCTTCTTCTTCGGAGAGGTCGCCCACCGTGATGCCGAGCGGGTCCGTCAGAGCGGAGGCGAGGCCGGCGAGGTTGTCGCCGATCGTGCCGACGGCTTCGGAGAAGATGGCGCCGAAGGACCAGCCTTCTTCTTCGGCCGGGGCTTCTTCCGCGGCGGCGGCTTCTTCCGGAGCGGCTTCGGCGGCCTTCTTCTCTTCGTTCACGGCGATCGTGTCGTAGAGCGAATTGAGCGTGCCCACCACGGCTTCCTTCGCGAGAACGCCCGTGAAGATGCCGACGGCGGCCGGCCAGTTTTCTTCCTGAACGCCCATCGGTTCGAAGAGCGGAACGATGGTCTTGCCGACCTGCGAGAGGACGGCCTTGTCCGTGTCTTCATTGCCGAACGAGCCGTCGGTGCCGAGCGAATTGAAGAACGCGATGCAGGCGACGATCATCACGATCACGCGGCCGGCGCGGAACATGAAGGTCTTGACGCGGTCCCAGGTGCGCAACATCACGCCCTTGAAGGTCGGGATGTGGTAGGGCGGGATTTCCATCACGAAGGCCGAGGCGGCGCCCGGAAGGGCCGTGCGCTTCAGGAGGAAGCCCGTGAGAATCGCGGCGAGAATGCCGATTAAGTAGAGCCCGAAGACGAGGTTCTGACCGTTGGTGGGCCAGAAGGCCGTCGCAAAGAGGACGTAGACCGGCAGACGCGCGCCGCAGCTCATGAACGGAGCCATCATCACCGTGATGATGCGGTCGCTCGCGCGGTCCATCGTGCGGGTCGCCATGATGGCGGGAACGCCGCAGCCGAAGCCCACGAGCAGCGGCACGAAGGCCTTGCCCGGAAGACCCAGGGCGCGCATGAGGCGGTCCATCACGAAGGCGGCGCGGGCCATGTAGCCCGAGTCTTCGAGGAAGGCGAGGAAAAGGAAGAGGAAGAAGACGACCGGGATGAAGGTCGAGATCGTCTGCAGACCGCCTCCGATGCCGTCGGCGAGGAACACCTTGAGCCATTCGGGCGCGCCCATCGATTCGAGGAGCTGACCGAAGCCGTCCACCATCACGCCGCCCACGAGCACGTCGAAGAAGTCGATGAAGGCCGCACCGAAATTCTGCGTGAAGAGGAACATCACGTACATGATGAGAAGGAAGATCGGGAGCCCCAGCCAGCGGTTGAGAACGATGCGGTCGATCTTGTCGGTCATCGTCTGCGTCATTTCGCCTTCGCGCACGAGGGCCTCGCCGGCCACCTTCGCGACGAAGTCGTAGCGCGCGTTCGCGACCATGATGTCGAGGTCGCCGTCGTATTCGGCGTCGAGACGCTCGACCGCCGCACGGGCCTCGTCGAGGTCGATCCCCGGGAGCTTTTCTTCGATGCCCGGGGCCTTTTCGAGCAGCTGTCCGGCAAACCAGGCGGCGTGTTCGACGCCCTGCTTGGCGAGAAGGTCGGCGACCTCCTTCTGAACGCCCGCGATCTTTTCGTCGAATTCGACCTGCATCGGCGGGACCTTCGGGGCTTCGAGGAAGCTCACGAGGGCGTCCTTGAGGTCGTTTACACCCGTTTCGCGGTTGGCGACGATGCCGACCACGGGGCAGCCGAGTTTGCGGGAGAGCGCGTCGAGCTTCACCGAGAGCTTGTGCTGCTTGGCGATGTCGAGCATGTTGACGACCACGATCATCGGCACGCGCATTTCGATGAGCTGCGCGGTGAGGTAGAGGTTGCGCTCGAGGTTCGAGGCGTCGACGATGTTGATGATCGCTTCGGCTTCGCCCGTCAGAATGTAGTCGCGGGCGACGCGTTCGTCTTCACCCGAGGAGGAGGAAGGCGTGATCGAATAGATGCCCGGGAGGTCGACGAGTTCGATGTCTTCGTTCTTGTGCGAGAAGAAACCGGTCTTCTTGTCGACCGTCACGCCCGGCCAGTTGCCGACGCGCTGCTTGGAGCCCGTGAGGGCGTTGAAAAGCGTCGTCTTGCCGCAGTTGGGATTGCCGACGACGCCGACGATGTGTTTGGCCATATCTTTACTCTTTATCGGTTCGTTTCAGAGAAGCGGACGCGTCAGTCGGCGCGTTCGACCTGCATGAGTTCCGCCTCGTCGCGGCGCACGCTGATGAAGCTGCCGCGCACGCGGATTTCGATCGGATCCCCGAGGGGGGCAATGCGGACGATTTCAAAGGTGGTGCCCGGCGTGGCGCCGAGCATCACGAGGCGGCGACGGTATTCGGGATGCTCCTTGCCGAAGCTCACGATACGGCCCTTGCTGCCGACGGGAAGGTCTTTGAGAAACATGGAGAGAAAACCTCTTTTGTCGTGTTTTGAGGGATGACCGGGGCCGCCCCTTGAGGTTTCGGGCGGTCCGGCGCGATCAGTAGACGTAAATGCGGCGGGCGACGTCGTAGTTCACGGCGATGCGAGCGTCGAGCACGGCTACCAGGAGCGGCGCCTCGGGCGCCGCCTGCAGAACTCGGACTTCCACGCCCGTGCGCATGCCGAGGTCGGCGAGACGATCGGCCTCCTTCGCGTCGAGTTTCAGCTCCGTAAGGGTTCGAATGCGCTTCGTGCCGTTCATCATTGTTTTCGACCTGTGATGGTTGGTTGAAGAAGATCCGGACGGAGAGAAGGGGAAAAGCCCGCAATCAGTCCGGGATTGTTGCGAATTCTAACGAGAACACTTCTCAAGCGCAAATAAAAATCGTAATGAGAGTGATTTGCAATGAATAACGTCCGCTCAGTAGAAGGATTCAATGAGAAATCTCCTCTCTTTCTTTCCTCCTATCGATAATTTCATGAGAACACAACACTCTGAAAACAAACGGATTGGAAAAGTCATCCATCATGACCTCCTCTTTTTCTGCGGGATCCGGAGGCCCCTCCTCTTTTCGGGCGTACCGCCGTGCGCCGCCGCCCAGCGTCCGCCGCAGGTTCGAAATATGATGTATTCTCACTTCATAGACGTAAAACGGCGCGGTTTCCTTCATGGAGGATTCCTCATCCACCGAAAGAAAAAGCGCCGAACATCCCGATTCATTTGTCATTGCATACCCTTCCGCCTTTCTCTTCGGCACTGCAGTGAAAATGAGAACGGATCCGTCTCGGGCGTACCGAGAGAATTTCACGATTTTTTAGGAAACCATCCCATGGCCTCCATATTCGACGTGAAGGCGCTTCTCAAAGAGCGCCGTCAGATGTCCGTGAAGGACGTCTCCTACCACTTCCGCATCCCCGAGGGACTCGCCGAAATGATGCTCGAGCGCCTCGCCGACAAGGGCGTGGCAAAGCTCATGCCCGTCCTACCGAGCGGGTGCGGCGCCACCTGCAGCCACTGCACGGGCCCGGCAAGCCCCGTCTATCGATGGTCCGCACCCGATTGACTTTTTTCCATTCGCGTCGCAACGCCATAAACCGCCCGAAGCTTCCTTTCGGGCGGTTTTCTTTTGCGCGAGACATCCTGAAAACCGCTTTCCACGCGGAATTCCTCTTCGTCCCCGAGCAAAATGTCATCGAATTGTCATATTTGCTTCACGGTTTTGTCATGCGGTCTTCGTAGCATCACGGCAACTCCCGTCGGAAGGACGTTCGTCCTTTCCGCACGTCTCCGGTCCGCACCGCCTTCAGGTTCGGACGTCAAGACCGAAGTCATGCGAAGGTTCGCGAACTTCGGCTCACATCAAGGATCACCGCCATGACACTCTCGCGCCGCGCCTTCGGACGCAATCTCCTCGCCACCGCCCTTCTCATGCAGGGTTTCGGTCTTTCCCGCGCCTTCGCCGCGGATCCGCAGCGCGCCATCGTCTACAACTGCCCCGCCGAATGGGCGGGCTGGGGTGCGATGCTCCCCATCATCAAGGCCGAAACCGGCATTGAAGTCCCGATGGACAACAAGAATTCCGGTCAGTCTGTCTCGCAGATCATCGCCGAGGCGAACAACCCCGTCGCCGACGCCGCCTACCTCGGCATCTCGTTTGCGATCAACGCCAAGAACCAGGGCCTCGTCGAAAACTACAAGGGCGAAGGCTGGCAGAAGGTGCCCGACGGCCTCAAGGATCCCGACGGAGCCTGGGTCTCGATCCACGCCGGCACGGTGGGCCTTATGGTCAACACCGAAGCGCTCGACGACCTGCCCGTGCCGAAGGGATGGAAGGACCTCCTCGACCCGAAGTACGAAGGGATGGTCGGCTTCCTCGATCCCTCCTCCGCCTTCGTGGGCTACGCCTGCTCGGTCGCCGTGAACCATGCTCTCGGCGGCACGCTCGACGACTTCGGGCCCGCGCTCGACTACTTCAAGAAGTTGAACGAACTCTCCCCGATCGTTCCGAAGCAGACCGCCTACGCGCGCTGCCTCTCGGGCGAAATCCCCATCCTCTTTGACTACGACTTCGACGCCTACCGCGCCAAGTACACGGACGGCGCTCCGATCGAATTCGTGATCCCGGTCGAAGGCACGATCCAGGTTCCCTACGTGATGACGCTCGTCAAGAACGCCCCGCACGCCGAAAACGGCCGCCGCGTGATCGACTTCGTCCTCTCCGAAAAGGGTCAGAAGCACTGGGCCGAAAACTTCCTGCGTCCGGTCGTGGGCGACCTCGAGAAGCTCGCTCCCGAAGCCGCAAAGAAGTTCCTTCCCGCCTCCGAATACGAACGTGCCGGCAGCGTCGACTACGCCCGCATGGCCGAAGTTCAGCGCGCCTTCAGCGAAGCCTATCTCCAGGCGATGAAGGGCTGATGCTCCTTTGAAGAAGCCGCCGCACGCCCCAAGCGGCGGCTTCGGCGTTTCCGGATATTACTCATGAAACGAACACATCTCCTCTTTCTTTTACCGGCCCTCACGGTCCTGATCGCCTTCTTCGTGCTCCCCGTGCTGCGGCTTCTGCCCGCCTCGGTCTCGACCGATCAGGGGATCCTCCTCTACGCGGAAATCCTCACCAATCCGCGCTACGCCTCGAGTCTTTTCTCCACCGTCGTCCTCTCGCTTCTCGTCACGATCGCGTCCGTCGCGCTCGGCGCCTTCACGGGGATCTTTTTGGAACGCAACGACTTCCCCGGCCGCAGCGCCGTGGTGGGACTCATCACGCTCCCGCTTTCCTTCCCGGGCGTCGTCGTGGGCTTCATGATCATCATGCTGGGCGGCCGAAACGGCATGGCCTCGATCCTCTCCTCTTCCTTTGGCGCGGGAAAGCTCGTCTTCGCCTACGGCATGGCGGGGCTCTTCTTCGGCTACCTCTACTTCTCGATTCCCCGCGTCGTCACCACCGTCATGGCTGCGACCCGCAAGATGAACCCCGTCTATGAAGAGGCCGCGCGCACGCTCGGCGCCTCCTCCTGGCGGATTCTCAAGGACGTCACGATTCCGGCCCTCACGCCCGCGCTCTTCTCGACGGGAGCGTTGTGCTTCGCGACCTCCATGGGCGCCTTCGGGACGGCCTTCACGCTCGCGACCGACATCAACGTGCTGCCGATCACGATCTACACCGAATTCACGCTCTCGGCCAACATCGCCGCGGCCTCCATGCTCGCGGTCGTCCTCGGCCTCATCACCTGGGGCATCCTCTTGGCGGCCCGTCTCGTGAGCGTCCCGAACGAACGTTAAGGAGCGCACCATGGCACAGAAGAAATCTTGGACGGGCGTGCAGATCGCCCAGGCGGTTCTCACCGGCCTCACGCTTCTCTTTCTCATGATTCCGGTCGTGCAGATGTGCTTCACGGCCTTCATGAAGAACGCCTTCCGCGGCTTCAAGGCGGGCTTTACGACCGAATGGATCGAAAAGGTGCTCGAACTCTACGGCGACACGATCGTGCGAAGTCTCGGGATCGCCGTCGCCGCGCTCGTTCTCTGCGTCGTGATCGGCGTTCCGGCCGCGTGGATTCTCGTGCGCGAACAGCGAAAGCGCTGGGCGGCCCTCATGGAGGAAGCGCTGATTTTGCCGCTCTCCGTTCCGGGCCTCGCGATTGGTCTGGGCATCCTCCTCATCTGGGGCGGCATCACGAGCCTTCGCCAGAGCAACCTCTTCATTCTCTGCGGTCACGTCATGTTCTGTCTTCCCTTCATGGTGCGAAGCGTCATGGCGGTCCTGCGCGTCGAGCCGATCGACGCCTACGAAGAAGCTTCCGCCACGCTCGGCGCCTCGCCCTGGACGACCTTTCTCAAGGTGGTCGTCCCCGTCGCGATGCCCGGCATCCTCGCGGGCGCGCTCATGGTCATGACCGTCTCGCTCGGCGAATTCAACATTTCCTGGATGCTGCAGACGCCCGACACGAAGACCCTTCCCGTCGGGATGGCCGACAGCTACGCCTCCATGCGTCTCGAGGTGGGAAGCGCCTACACCTTCCTCTTCCTCGTGATCCTCGTTCCGATTTTGTCGCTCATGCAGGCGCTCCCCGCGTGGCTTGCCCGCCGCGCCGAAGCCCGCCGCCGCGCGGCCGACCTCGAGCCCAACGACTGACCGATTTTGTGAGAATCTCCCATGTCCGAATCCGTTTCCATCACTCTTCAGAACGTCTCGAAACACTACGGCAAGACCTGCGTGCTGCAGCCCTTCACGCTCACGCTCGACGCGGGATGCCGCACGGTTCTCCTCGGGCCCTCGGGCTGCGGGAAGACGACGCTTCTCCGCATCATCGCGGGTCTTGAAACGCCCGACGAAGGCTCCAAGGTCCTCGTGGGCGGCGAAGACATCACGAATCTCCCCGCCGAAAAGCGCCGCATCGGCTTCATGTTCCAGCAGTACGCCCTTTTCCCGCACATGACGGTTGCGCAGAACGTCGCCTACGGTCTCACGGTTCGGGGCGAACCCAAGGAGGAAATTGAAAAGACCGTCGACGAAATGCTTCGTCTCGTCAATCTTGAGAAGTACAAGACGCGCAACGTCCTCGCCCTCTCGGGCGGTCAGCGCCAGCGCGTCGCGCTCGCCCGCGCCCTTGCGATCCGTCCGAAGATTCTCCTTCTCGACGAGCCGCTCTCGGCCCTTGACGCCCAGATCCGCCACAAGGTCCGCGAAGAACTCGCCGTGATCCTGCGCGAACTCGGCATCACCGCCGTGATCGTCACGCACGACCAGGACGAAGCCATGGTGCTCGGCGACCGCATCGTCGTCATGGAGGGCGGCATCATTCATCAGGCCGCCTCCCCCGAAGAAGTCTGGCGCCGTCCGGCCACGAGCTTCGTTGCCGGCTTCGTGGGCGGCAGCAACCGCGTCGCCGGGAAGTTCGACGGCGAAACGCTCTCGTGGCTCGACTTCCGCACGCCGCTCGCGTCGCTTCGTCCGGGCGTTCAGAAGGCGATCACCGGGAAAATCGGCGACATGAACGTCTTCTTCCGTCCCGAAGCCGCTTATCTTTCGGTCGAACCGACGGAATACTCCATCGAAGTGTCCATCAAGGACGTACACTTCATGGGGAACTTCGTCCGAATCACCGTCGAGCCCGCTTCCGGCGAACTCTTCAAGGTGAACATGACGGAACTCCCCGAAGGCCTCGCCCCGGGCGACCGTGCTCAGCTCACGGTGGATCCGCACCGCCTCATGTCCTTCCCCGTCTGAGTCCGGGGAACCGACTCTTCACCTGAGCGAAACGGGCGCCTTCACGCCCGTTTTGCGTTTTTCGACGGAACTCCATTATGACCACCGTTTTGCAACTCACCGACCTGCACGTGGAACCCGCAGGCACCCTCGCCTACGGCAAGGCCGACACGGCCTCGCTCGTAAAGAGCATTCGTCCCTGGCTTCTGCGCTTCGCCCCCAGAGTGGACCTCGTCGTCGTGACGGGCGACATCGCCTGCGACGGCAAGCCTGAAGCTTACGAAGTCGTCGCGGAAACCTTCGCAGACCTCTCCGTTCCCGTGCGCATGCTCCCGGGGAACCACGACCGGCGCTCGAACCTCGTGCGCCTCTTCCCCGACTTCGTCGAACCCGACGCCGGAAAGGAAGCCGTCGAATTCACGATCGAACGCGAAGACGCCCTGATCGTTGGGCTCGACACGCTTCAGCCGGGCTGCCACTGGGGCGCCCTCTCGGACGCCTCCCTTTCCCGTCTGGAAACCGCGCTCGCGGACGGCCGCCCCGTTCTCACGCTCATGCACCACACGCCCGTGCACTCGGGGATGGGGAAGATGGACGAACCCTTCGGCAACCGCGATCGTCTGAAGGAAATCCTCTCGCGCCGTCCCGACGTTCGTCTCGCGACGGGCCACATGCACCGGGGCCTCGTGACGCGCTTCGGCGAGACGATCGTGACGACCGCGCCCTCGGTTTCGCTTCCGATCGAAATTCACATCGGGCCCGAAGGGGGAGACGACTTCCTCTTTGAGACGCCGGGCTTTGCGCTCCACCACCTCATGCCCGAAGGCTGGGTCACCTACTTCGGCCAGATCCCCGTCCGGACCGACTTTGCGGGCCCCTTCCCCTTCCACGGAGCGGTGAATCCTACGGACGAAGAATGACGGAGGGCGGTCATCCGCCCCACGTTGCGGCGGAGGTACAGTTATTTCCTTCTGCCGCAACAAAAAAATTGGGAAAAATACAGTTCGGAGTATACTTCGAGTGTACTTTGGTACAGTTGCAGTACACTTCGACGAAGTTCTGAGACGAGAAAAAAGTCCGAATTCACTTGACCCAGAGGAAAATTTTGCGAAAATTTTCTCTCATTTCTTGGAAAAATTCGCTGTTACAATGCAGTTTTTATAGGAAAATTTCGCTGTTGTAATCACGATTCTGCAACTTTCGTCATCCCGGAGAGAACAGCATGGCCCACATCGAACGCGACCTCTCAGCTTCGCTTTGGAACCGCGCCTCCCCGAAGGCCGTGCTGATTTCGGGAGCCCGAAGCATCGGGAAAACCACCCTGCTCGACCGGATCGTCGACCGCACCGAGGCCATCCGGTACACGGGCGATCATGGCGCAGACATCGAACGTCTCTCGCATCTCTCCGACGGCGACGTTCGGACGCTCCTATTCCAATCCGACACGCTCGTCATCGAGGAGGCGCAGCGCATTCCCGAGATCGGGCTTTTGCTCAAGCGCATCGTCGACGTCAACGCAACCCTGCCCGATCCCGTTCGGCTCTTCGTCACGGCTTCCGCGTCCTTAGACTGGGCGCCCGGCGTGAAAGAGTCGACCGTCGGGCGCGTCGTCGACCATGAACTCTGGCCTCTTTCGCTTGCCGAACTTGCGCACGCGCCAGAATACGGTTGGACCGGGGTGCGGCGGGATCTCGACCTTCGAATCGTTTACGGCATGCTGCCGGCCGCGGTCGCCGCACCGCAAAAAGCAAGAGACTTCCTCAGAAACTACGTCGAAGGCCGCCTTCTGATGGATCTGCGCATGTTCAGCGGCATTCGTCTTCGAATGAAACTCGAAGAGCTACTTTACGTCCTCGCCCTTCACGTCGGTACGGAAGTGAGCTACGACGCGCTCGCCCGGGAAACGGGACTCAACAAGATGACGGTCGCCGACTACCTGGCGCTTCTCGAACAGTGCTTCATCGTGAAGGTCTGTCCGTCCTTTGCCCGAAAGCTCCCCAACGAACGCAGGAAAGGAAAGAAGATCTACTTTTTCGACAACGGCGTGCGCAACGCCCTACTCAATCGATTCGAGCCGCTCTCCGCGCGCGAAGACCGCGCCGCGCTGTGGGAAAACTTCTTCTATATGGAGCGCGTCAAGCGTCATTCGCTGCTGCGGGACGACTGCCGCATTCACTTCTGGCGGACCACGGGAAAGAAGCCGAGGTCGCTCGACTTCGTCGAGGTGGAGGAAAACGCCATGCGGGCGTTCGAGTGCAGGATCACCCCAAAGGCGCGCGCCGAGGTCGACACCGTCTTTCAAGAAGCTTATCCGGAATGTCCCGTGCACATCGTCACGCCGGCCGCGTCCCTCAAGAAGTGGGCCGAAGCGGAACCGCAAACGCGCCCCTCCAATAACGCGAACGACCCGCTTTGAGGCGTCACGTCCGTCGATTTTTCTTCTAATCTTCTACGCTTTTTAGAAGATTAGAAGATTGTGAAAGAAAACCGCCCGTCGTCCCGAGCGTCTTCCTCTTATCCGGCCCTCCCGTCTTTCCCTCTCTCCCTGGCGAACACACCTGCTAAATGAGAGCCTTTCTTATTTCGTTATTCCGTTTACGGAAAACGGCAAATTTGCCCGCAAACTCCATCAATTTTGAGGCTTCGTTCAGGTGTTTTCTGTCTTAAAGGACTAGTATAACGTTCGTCAAATAACGCTATTTATTAGTTCATGAACCTCGTCC
>ENA-OWRC01000846-OWRC01000846.1-human-gut-metagenome-genome-assembly--contig:-NODE-846-length-35120-cov-4.922373_pt1 | contig 35120 bp, 26 predicted proteins | sample MGYA00248268_ERZ651895 | MGnify/ENA primary metagenome ERZ651895 (study PRJEB26924, sample SAMEA4378242) | human gut metagenome | biome: human gut; feature: human-associated habitat; material: faeces...
CGCCTGCTCTTCCGTCAAACCCAAGAAACACCCCCGCTTACGCGGGGAAGACTCAAAAGCCGCTTGGCTTCGGCATAGCTCACGCCGGAAACACCCCCGCTTACGCGGGGAAGACCAATGAGTGTGAGCAAGCCCCGTGCAACGCCCGGAAACACCCCCGCTTACGCGGGGAAGACGATCCGACGTCCTTCGCTCGGGCCATCGTGAAAGAAACACCCCCGCTTACGCGGGGAAGACCACTCGCGTCGGGCCGCTCACGATGATTTTGTCGGAAACACCCCCGCTTACGCGGGGAAGACTGCATACTCTACTGGTGGTAAAGTAGACACTGAGAAACACCCCCGCTTACGCGGGGAAGACGTAACCTTGCCGCTTACGGCGTCGCTGGAGATCGAAACACCCCCGCTTACGCGGGGAAGACGTGCGGCGTCGACGTTTCGGCGCCGTCCCCTTGGAAACACCCCCGCTTACGCGGGGAAGACGTTTGGAGGGGGCTACGGGCTTTCCGATATGAGGAAACACCCCCGCTTACGCGGGGAAGACTACACACCATCCCGATAGACGTGAAGGGCGCCAGAAACACCCCCGCTTACGCGGGGAAGACAACGAGAAGCTCAAGCTCGCGATCGACGCCATGGAAACACCCCCGCTTACGCGGGGAAGACCGCAACTCGCTCTCCGTAACAGCCAAGCCGATGGAAACACCCCCGCTTACGCGGGGAAGACAGAGACGGGAGAGGTGCCCTTCACCATCCACGAGAAACACCCCCGCTTACGCGGGGAAGACAGCAACATTTTGTACAAAGACAAGCCTCGTAATACAAAATACGCTGTTATTAACTGATCTTAGCGTTTTCCACTAAGGTCAGTGATTTTGACGTAACGACCCGAGTACTTCTTATGCTCGCCGAACTCAACGGGGACATCGTACAGCAACATTCCCTCCGGATCTTCGGAGGTCGTTTCCGACACTTCCGCCACGAGGGATTGTTGCTCCCCGTCATCCGAACGGAGGCTGGTTGTCAGTGACAGCAGAGCGTCTTCGTAGGTTTCGAAGACTCCCTGAAAGACCGGACGGGTTGGCGCACATGATTTGCGTCCCAGATAAACATCCCATTTCGGAAACCTGAGACCAGAGACAAACTCTTCACGATAGTTTTCGGGGATCTCAAGGATCACCGCGAAACTCGCGTCCTGCAGATAGCGCCTGTACGTGATTTTTGGCCCCCCTGAAGTGGGTTTCTTTCCGGTCGATGTTTTCGGAACGAACAAAAACTCCCACGGATCGTCCTCGTCATACGCGGAACCGACCATCTGCATGTCGTTGAGAAAGCTCTTCTCCGCCTTGCCGGAGAGTTCAAAGACCGTCATCGGCAAGGCGTTGCAAAGAGCCAGGCGCTCCTTTTGAGACCCTCCGAGACCGCAGGCACAGAAGAGCATACCCAGAACGCCGGATTTAGTCGGAAAAGGTAGCGTTCCTCTTTGCCAGAATCTCGAACGGTCCCCCCAACTCTGGAGGGGACCCTCAAGACGGAGCAACAAATAGGCTCTGTCCGTCGTCATTTCGCAATCGCCTCCATGACCCGATCGATCACTTCGTCAATGCTCGTTTCATCAGAAAAGACCACACGCTCTTTCAGGCCGTAGAGTGACCCGGCTTGTTTTTCCTGAACAGCAAGCCGCTCCTCAAGAGCCCGGATGCTCGGAGACAGGTAACCGCTATCCCGACCGTTTACGACGGGCTTCTCGAAAGACACCTGCATCCTCTGTCCATTGCGCACCAGCACCTGAGCGTAATCCCAAAGACAGGAAGCCGACATCGTCGTCTGCCGAGCGGAGGGAACCGCCAGATAGAGCGCCTTGATGAAGGAAGACACTGCGTACCGCAAATCCTCTTCCGACTCGATACCGAGCGTCTCCTTGAGTTGCTCCACATTGAGAGAAACGTAACGATAGTACGTTGCCGACGTGAATTCCGTCGTCCCCATATGAGCCGAGCCCGGCTCGGTTTCACAATCATCCAAAGCCGTAAAGAAATCCAGATCCTGCGTCACCGCGTGCGTCGAAAAGGCATGGCTGAAGCTTGCCGCGGCTTCCACGTTCATGGTCGGCGCCTTCGCAACCATGCGGCCGAAGAGACCGATGTCGAGACCGTCCTGAACGGTAGCCAGGGTTTTCTTGATGTAGCTCTTGACTTCCTTGTCCTTGATCGCCTTCGGATCGAAGTTCTTCTTTTTGACCTGTTCGGCAAGGTCCGTGAATTCCGAATCCGAGAGGAAGATCAGCGAATCGTCCGAGAGCTGGTCTCCGACCGCCTTGGCACAGGCAGCCGCCTTCTCTTCCTCGCAGCCGCAGGCGACGAGCTTGTCCTTCAGGACTTCCACGATCTTCTTCGTGCGAAGACCGAGCTTCACGCCGAGGTCGTGCATCTGAAGGCGCACGGCGCGCTTCCAGGCCTGCGAGCTCACACGGGCGCGCGTCACGCCTCCGATCACGCAGGATTTGGGACTGCCCGTATCGTCGCGATTCAGGCAGGAGACGGGGAAGGACTGCAAAATGTGAAATTCAATGATCATGGCGTTGAGCCTCTCTGAAGGTTATTGCAAAGAAATGGGAATGATCTGCATGAGACCGTAGCCGAAAGCTTTGCCCCGGCCGAAACCGTTGGCTACGGTTTGTTTGAAAAGATCCGCATCGAGCACACGGACAATGCCGTCCACACGAAGTTCGGCAAACGTCACGCGACGGCCCTCCTTCGTGAAGCGGGTCGTGCCGTAGCGGCCGATCTGCAGGTGAGTGAACGCAAATCCAGAACGCTTGGCCTTGTCGTGGAGCCAGTTCTCCAACTCGCTGCGCGGCACCGCCCGGCGACGGCCGTCTACGATGCGACTGGGGTTGACGTCCATTCGAATGCGGTAGGTTTCGTGCTCCAAAAAGGAATCGGGCAGCTTTTTGACCATCACGCGGACATCGTCGGGCAAGTCCTCCGCCAACGGCGGACGATTGCTGAGAAGCAGCACTTCTCTGCCCGCAAGATGTTCTCCGCGGTCCGCCCACTGCACGTCGCGCACGGACTCCTCTTTTCCGCCAGTCTCACGACACGGGTAGAGATCGAGCACCATGCGGTGAAGCGCGTAGCGGTCCCGAATCCTGAGTCGTGCAACAGCGGCGGGCTTCAGAATGATTTTCCCCGCATACAGTTCACTCATGGGCCTCTCCCTTTTCGGCTTCCTCTGCCGCCTGCTCCTTCTTTCCGAGAACGGAATGAGAGAAGTCCATCACCCACCGGGCCTTCACCTTGTCGGGGTCGAACGGAAAGCGGAGCAGATCGTCCAAAAGTTGAGCGTAGTCCAACTCTCCGGGTCGGCGGGATCGGATCAGACGCAGACAAGGACGCAGTACGCGACAGAGTTCGGGAACGTCCCGACACACGAGCAGTCGACGCAGACGCGCCGCCGCAGGATGCTGCGCCTGCTTCTGGTCGTCCACAAGCTTTGCGTCCTTCTCGTTACCCCACGCCAGAGACAGCAACCTTCCGAAAGGTTGCGACCCGTTGACTTCCTTGTCTTCGAAAGCAACGGAATTTCCGATCAAAACGTACGCGGCACGGAGATTTTCATTCTCCAAGTTGCAAAAAGGCGCGAGATCTCCCCACACCGCCGTTTCTCGAACGGCACTGCCCGCTCCCCGCATGCGGGAGCGAAAACCGCTGTCTTCCTCTTTTCGGCGGAAAACACTGTCTACGAACAATTGCGCTTTGGGATTCATTTCCTTTCATCAGCTCCTTTTGTAAATGTCTGCAAAAGACGGACGGCAATGGCTCCAGGCCAACATTTGCCTTGACGTTCGGTGCGGGCAGTTCTGGTCGTATATATCCAGAGCCGTTCGGCAAATCGAAACGTGAAGATTCTCCGCGTCATCCACTTCGCAGGCGTGAATCAGTTCCGTCGCTTTACGGCCGAACACGGACCAGAACTGATCCTGGGCACGCGAGGCGCGGTCCTTAGCATCGTCGCCCGCTCCACAGGCCTTGAAGAAAGCGTTTGTCGACCCCCACAGCCTCTTCGACACCTTTTCGAGCGAACTCATTTCCGTCAAATATCTCGGATAGAAGAGATCCAGCTTGAACGAGGCTGAGAACCGAATTTCCGAATCGATTACATCGTCGCGACCGCCGAAGAACTGCTCGCCCGTCTGGAAGGTCACCTGCAGTCCGAAACACCACAACCCGACGGGGCTCTTGCTTCTTGCATTGGCAATTCGAACGCCCAAACACTGCCAATCCGGCTTCGGCACGCAAAAATTCAAGATCGCTTCCAGCTGTCGCCACGGCTGCATCTGCACTCTCGCGGGCAAAACCTTGTAGGTCTGCTTTTTCGGGTCCATTGCCGTCCCAACGGTCGCGGTGAAGTCCACGTGTCCCGTCATCACGGGAGGCATAGTGACGCCGCTCGTGGAGTGCAGTCTTTCACCGTCGATGCGGCAAAAACGTGTCATGGGGATCAATCGCCCGTATACGGAGCGTACGAGACGTCGGGCCACGGCGTCATCCTCCTGCGGCATTTGCTCCCACGGTGCAACGCCGATTTCATCCACATACGCCACTTCTTCGAGCAACTCGTCCGTCATCATGGCCAGGCGCAACGTTTCAAAGAACGTTTTCCCCAACGCAAAAGTGTGAAGAAGACCGCGCTGCCCGAGCGCAGGACTCACAGGCGCCGATTTCCCCTTCTGGAAACCGGGCATCACGATGATGGCCGGATCGATCTTCTTGCCGGAAAAAGGCATGATGCACTGCTGCAAAATGAGCTTTGCCTTGGCGGCGTCATCCATTTTTCTCTGGCAGTTGTTCTCGAAGACCACGGTCGTGTTGCCCGAACTCGTGCCCGGAACGTAGGCCGCGACAGGGAGGGCCTTCTCCTCCTTCAAGGATCGAATGCCCGGATACTGCAGGAAAGGACGTTCCGGATCGTAGAGATCGAAGAGTTCCTTCTTTTTCTCCAAATACTGCAGGACAGCCGCCTTCAGTCCGTCGTCGTCAAGCTCATCCCACTCCTCCTCCGTCTCCAGAGGATAGGCCGCCTGACAGACGGCGATGAGAAAACGGAGCAGGCAAAAGCGGTCGATCGCACTTTCCTGCAGCGATATCGTCCCGCTTTCCTGAAAAAGCGCCCGTAGGCTCAGGACGCCACGGTTCGTGGTAATCCACGGTTCGTCCACCAAGTTGAAACTTTTCATCACCACTCCAACGTTTCGTTGATCAGTTCGGATCCATTGTTCATCATTCATGCGTCAGTTTTGTCGCATTCAAACCAAAGCCCGAATTTTTTCGAATACCGGCCGTCCGAGTCGCCCGTGAGGGGATCGATCAGGCGTTCTTCTTCGAGCAACCGCAAAGGCATCGACGAAAACCGTCCGGCACTCCGGAAGAAACGACGAGCACCTTCCGGCCATCCGTTCCAGGATTGGCAGGTGCAGCCCGAGAAAACCCGCTCGGAACGAAGAATCCGCTCTTCCGCCCAGACGGCCAGTTCTCCGGGATTTTCGGGAATTCGGTCGAGTTCCGATTGTCGGCATACCAACACTTCCCGCGTCGGCAGTTCGATGTACCGCGTCGAAGGTTCCTCTTTTCCGGACTGCCGTATGGTTTCCGCGCTCTCGGCCGCCGCAACTTTCTTTCGGCTGTCTTTTTCCATTTCCGATTGCAGCCGACACAGGACGGGATTGCCGGACTCATCCCGTTTCGCGTACACGCGCTCCAGCAGTTCTCTCACCGATCCCGGGAAGGCCTGAGCCCTGTCCGTCGGCAGGGAACGCAGCACTTCGTACGTTCTGGCGAGCACGTAGGGGTAGTAGACGGCACTCGGGAAAGGACAATCGGGATCGTCGGACGGATCCGTCAGGATCACGGCTTCGGCGCGCGTGCAGGAAGCGGGACGGGGCGTGTCGGCGTGCCGCCAAAGACGACCGATCCGCTGGACCAACAGGTCGAACGGAGCGAGGCGACTCACCAGGAAATCCGCATCCAGGTCAAGCGACTGCTCGAGCACCTGGGTTCCGACCAGAACCGAACCCGTTCCCCGGTTGCGGGTTCCCTTTCCGGCCTTGCCGTACGCGTTCGTCCAATGCGTTTCGTTTTCCCGACGCTCGACGGGACGAAACTTGGCGTGCAAAAGACCGAAAGGAAGTCCCATCGACTCAAAACGCCCGGCAACGTTCTGTGCTTTTTTCACGGTGTTCTCAATCCAGAGGACGCGCTCGCCGTTTTGCACCCTGCGGGCAACCTCTTCGAAGATCGAATCCTCTTTTTCACTGAGGCGCAGCCAAACAGGATGATTTTCCTGAGGAGCGACCGGCCACTCGCGAACCGAAATCTCGTCGGTCTTCACCGTGCAACGCAGTGCGGAGCGGTATTGCTTCCAGACAGAAGGATCTTCTTCCAAAAGACCGGCCAACGTTCCGTCGGTGAGTGTTGCACTAAGAATGACGACGACCGCTCTCAAGGTTCTCAGATCCTGCAGAAGTTTTCGGATGAGTTCCGACGTATAGGTGTCGTAGGAATGAATTTCGTCGAAAATCACCACCTTGCCGGCCAAGCCCGCCAACCGCAAGGAGGAAAACCGGACGGGGAGGGATGCAAGGATCGCCTGGTCCACGGTCCCGACAGAGAAGGGAGCCAACAACGCCTGACGGTTGGGGCGGAACCAGTCCTCGCCCGGCGCCGCTTCTTTTCCCAGGCGCAGGGCACTCGTTCTCGCGCCGCCGTGCAAAAGACGCACGGTCTTTTCTTCTCCGTACAAAGCGGCGACATAATCGCGAACACGGTCGACCATGCGGTTACTGGTAAGTTGCGTGGGAAGCGCGAAGTAGAGACCGTCCGCATCGCCGCTTGCGAGGGCCTGTGTCGCCAAGGCAAGCGCTGCTTCTGTTTTTCCGTAGCCCGTCGGCGCCTCCAAAACATAGATCCCCGGGCCCGCATACAGACGGCCGACATCGGCCTGAAGACGTCTCGGGGCATACCCGAAAAGCTCCGAAAAATCCGTCTTTTCAACCTGGGTGCGGGGATCAAAGCCCGCATCCCTGAGCAACGCCGAGGCAAGCTCCCGTTGCTCCCCCTGCGGATACGGAACATCCCGTCGGGAAGCGATCCAGTCGGCAAGCACCAGTGCGCCTGCCCAGAGTTTTCGGACCACTCTTTTTTCGCTTGACGTTCCCGTCGGACTAGGCCACGCCTCGTCGGTCTTCAACTCCTTCAATATTTCCCGAGTCAACGCGACGCGGCGGCCCTGCCAAGGAGAGCCTCCCAGATAAGCCTCATCGCCCGAGACCGGCGTCCACTCCTTTTCATGATGGCATCCGACCGTTTCCTTCGCCAACGTCCGATTTGCATCGAGGTCCCGCAACACGGCGACGCTCACGGCTTCGTGGCGAATGTTCTGCATCTCTGCGAAGACAGAAGGATCGACATTCAGCGCTTCGAACCACTTGCGCCTCTCTTCCTCCGACATGTCCTTCAGAAGTCGACAGAGGAAAATCGGATTGACCTTGCCAACATCATGTACGCCGACGAGTCCGGCTACGGCATCGGGCAACAGATCATTCAAAGCGTTCCAACGCCTCAGGGTGCGAAATTGCCGGAACACCTCGCCTGCAAGGACTCCGTGTTGCAGCACGCTGACGCCGGGTACGGTCTTTCCGTCAACGGAAACGGTTTTGGCGGGGAAATAGGCCCATGCGGTCTCGTTGAACATCATATCTCTCTGAAAGTCCATCCCTACACGAAGCTCGGGATTCTCATCGGCAGGAAAAACACCTGCCTTACAAGGGAAAGCTTACCCGAGAATTTTCACGCCGTTTCTTTTTTCAAGACACATTGTTTTGAAATCGACCAATGACTTTCTTTATTGAAAATCCTACTTTTCCCTGCCGCACAACCTATTCAATAAAACAAAATTTGTTGTCTTACTTCCACATGAAACCGCCTCAAGCGTAAATTTCTGCCGCGATAAGGTCGACGAACGCCGTCACCGAACGGAACGACGAACGCGAGGTCGGGAAAATCATCCTCACGCAAGGCGCGGCGTTCTCCAACAAGTGACAATACCTTCTCTCACGCAAACCTTCGCAAGGCGAAAAAATCTTTCGACCTACTTCTTTTTAGCAAGCTACGCCTCTCGGATGATCGGTTCCCATCCCTTCTACTACCACCGCAACCCTTCCCTTCTTTTCATTTGAGAACAACTCTCAAATGAAAATCGGGAATCATATCGTTATTCCAAGTATGAATAGCGTGTATGGGCCACCAAGAGTGGGTTTCGCTAGAATTTTTCACGACTCATCGTTTTCCCTGATACGGCACTACTTCCTTAGGATTCCTCTCTCCTCCTCTTCGGCCCGACGATCTTTTTCTCCTCCTTTCGAAGACTGGGCAGGAATGGGAAAAACAGAGAAACTCATGGCCTGCGACGAACATGCTTTTCTTTTTTCTTTCAGAACGGCTGTTCCCGTCGACTCTACAACCGGCCATGCCGGACCCCTCTTCCGTCGGTGCCAGCCGCCGACGGCAACTTTCCCCAAGGAGGATTTTCATGGAGCTCTCCCGCAGAGGATTCCTAAAGCGAGGCTTTCTCTTGGGCGGCGGCGGTCTCGCCTCTTCCCTCTCCGGCGGCGCATTCGCCGCTCCGAAGCAGAAAAAGGTCTACAAACTTGCCAATGTCCAAGAGTCCACCAATATCTGCTGCTACTGCAGCGGGGGCTGCGGCACCATCTGCTCGACTCGTGACGGCGAGCTGATCAATCTCGAGGGAGACCCGGATCACCCGGTCAACCTCGGCGGTCTCTGCCCGAAGGGCGCCGCCATGTGGGGCCTTCGCAACGTGGTGACGAAGGACCGCAGGGCCAAGCTGCATCCGGACCGCGTGCTCTATCCGCTCGTTCGCCGTCCCGGAAAGAAGGAGTGGGAGCGCATTTCCTGGGAAGAAGCTCTGGAAGGCATCGCCCGCCGCGTCAAGACGACGCGCGACGCAAGCTTTGTAGAAAAGGAAGACGGCGTCACCGTCAACCGCTGCGACGGCATCGCGTCGCTCGGCGCCGCGCAGCTCAACAATGAAGAAGGCTGGCTGGTGCAGAAATTCATGCGCACCCTCGGCGTCGTCGCGATCGACAACCAGACGCGCGTGTGCCACAGCTCGACCGTCGCCGGTCTCGCACCGAGTTTCGGCCGCGGTTCGATGACGTCGCACTGGTGCGACTTCCAGAACGCCGACGTCATCCTGTCGATCGGCTCGAACAACGTTGAAAATCACCCGCTCTCCTCGCGTTGGGTGGAGCGTGCGCAGGAGCGCGGCGCCACCTGGATCGTGGTCGACCCGCGCTTTACGCGTTCGGCCGCTCAGGCCGACATTTACGGCCGCATCCGTCCGGGGAGCGACCTTGCTTTCTACGGCGGCCTCATCAACTACATCCTCACGAAGAAGCTCTACCACCGCGACTACGTCGTGGCCTTCACGAACGCCGCCTGCCTCCTTCGCAAGGACTACGAGTTCGATCCGAACACGGGGCTCTTCTCGGGCTGGGATCCGGAAACGAAGACCTATTCCGACGAAACCTGGGGCTACGACGTCGACCACAAGGAAAAGTGGGACACGTCCGAAGGCTCGAGCTTCGCATGGGTCAACGACGAGGGAACGCCCGACTTCACGACGCCCGACCTCAAGGTGATGAAGCGAGACGAAACGCTCGCGGATCCGATGTGCGTCCTCAACGTCATGGCCCGCCACTACGCCCGCTACACGCCCGACGTCGTGGCGGAAGTGACCGGCATGGACAAGGACGTCATGCTGAAGATCTGGGACGTCTACGCGTCGACGGGCCGCCCCGACAAGGCGGGCTCGATCCTCTACGCGCTCGGTCAGACGCAACACTCCTACGGCAGCCAGAACTGCCGCGCCATGTGCATCGTGCAGCTGCTGCTCGGCAACGTCGGCATCGCCGGGGGCGGCATCAACGCACTTCGCGGTGAACCGAACGTTCAGGGTTCGACCGACGTCGGCGCTTCGTGCCATCAGGCGCCGGGCTATCTTTCCTGGCCCACGGGCAAAAAGCACCCGACGTTGCGCGACTACCTCGAAAAGGAAACCTATGCGGCCGGCTACTATGCCAACAAGCCGAAGTTCTGGGTGTCCGCCCTTCGGGAATGGTTCGGCGACAACGCGACCGTCGACAACGACTACTGCTACGACCTGCTCCCGAAGGTCAGTCCGAAGAAGTCCTACGGCGACTACGCGACGATCACGACCTTCAACGACATGCGCGACGACAAGACGAAGGGCTACTTCTGCTGGGGCATGAATCCCGCCCACTCGACGCCCAACGCCAAGCACGCCCGCAAGGCGATGGCCAAGCTCGACTGGCTCGTCGTCGCGGACTGGTTCCTCACCGAAACGGCCACCTTCTGGGAAGCGCCCGATATGAATCCCGAAGAGATCGGCACGGAAGTCTATTTCCTCCCGGCCGCGCTCATCTATGAAAAGACGGGCTCGATCAACAATTCCGGCCGCTGGATTCAGTGGCGCGAGAAGGCGATTGAACCGCCGGGAGAGTGCAAGTCCGACTTTGAGATCATGGAACTCCTTTTCGAGCGCATCCGCGCCCTCTACGAAAAGGAAGGCGGCGCCTGCCCGGATCCGATCCTCAAGGCGCAGATGAGCTACAAGATCGACGGCAAGTACGACGTACGCGCCCTCTGCTGGGCTCTCAACGGCTTCGACGTCAAGACCGGCAAGCTCCTCAAGGGCTACGCCGACCTCAAGGCCGACGGTTCGACCGCCTGCGGCATCTGGATCTTCTCGGGCTACTACAACAACGAGGCGGAAAAGCTCGATCCCATGAAGCAGCCCATGACGCGCCGCTCCAAGGAAGACCCCACGGGACTCGGCCTCTATTCGGGCTGGTCCTTTGCGTGGCCGGCGAACCGCCGCATCCTCTACAACCGCGCTTCGGCCGACGCCGACGGAAAGCCCTGGAATCCCAAGCGCGTCCTCGTCGAATGGGACGGCCGGAAGTGGCTGCAAAACGACGTGGGCGACTTCGTGACCGCGCTTCCGCCCGACACGAACGCCTTCTTCATGACGTGGGAACAGCATGCGCGCCTCTTTGCGTACTCGATGGGCGACGGGCCGCTGCCCGAACACTTCGAGCCCTGGGAATCGCCCACGAAGAACGTCCTGAACGGCCGCAACAACGCCCCGATGACGCTCTACACGGACGATCCCTCCGTGCAGCGTGCGAACGCCGAGGAGTTCCCCTACGCCGTGACGACCTACTCCGTGGTCGAACACTGGCAGTCGGGCACGCAGACGCGCAACATTCCGTGGTTGAACGAAATCATGCCGGCGAACTTCATCGAAATCTCCGAGGAGCTCGCGCGTGAAAAGGGCATCCGGAGCGGCGACTGGGTCCGCGTCTGGAACAAGCGCGGCAGCGTCAAGGTGCAGGCCGTCGTGACGATCCGCATGCAGCCCATGAAGGTAAACGGCAAGCTCACCCACGTCGTGGGGCTTCCGCACCACTTCTCCTGGGCCACGAAGCTCGCCACGGGCGACAACGTCAACGACCTCACGCCCAACGTCGGCGACCCGATGTCGTACATCCCCGAATACAAGGCCTTCCTTGTCAACCTTGAAAAAGCCGCCTGAGGCGAAGGAGAAATGTAAATGGCACAAAAAGAAATCGCCATGCTCTTTGATTCGTCCCGCTGCACGGGCTGCAAGGGATGTCAAGTGGCGTGCAAGCAGTGGAACATGCTGCCCTCGCCCATGGGGCTCAACGAAAACGTTTTTCACGGGTCGTATCAGAATCCGCCGAATCTGAACGGCGACACGCGTCTTGTGATGACCTTCGACGAAAAGCCTTCGGGCGACAAATTCCGACCGATCAACTGGGCGATCGGGCGACGTTCGTGCTTCCACTGCACGGACGCGGGCTGCGTTCAGGCGTGTTCGTCGGGCGCCCTCTACAAGACTGAACAGGGCGTCGTCGCGTTCGACACGGAAAAGTGCAACGGCTGCACTTTCTGTCAGTCGGCCTGCCCCTTCGACGTGCCGCGCTTCCGTCCGACGGACGGCCGCATCGACAAGTGCACCTTGTGTCTCGACCGTCTCGAGGAAGGCGAGATCCCGGCCTGCGTCAAGACCTGCCAGCCCGAAGCGCTCAAGTTCGGGCCGCGCGAGGAAATGATCGCCCTCGGCAAGCAGCGCGTCGAGTTTCTCAAGAAGAAGGGCTTTGAGAAGGCCGAGCTCTACGGCGAACACGAAATGGGCGGTCTGCACATCCTGCAGGTCTGCAAGTACGGTCACGAAGCCTACGGTCTTCCGACTGATCCGAAGCCCGACACGACGCTCGCCGCGATCCAGGCCATGAAGCCCGTCACGGCCGTCGGCACCGCCGCCGTGGTCGCCGGTCTCGCCGTGAGCTTCCTCGCCGCCGCCGGGTACCGCCGCAAGAAGGTCTCGATTGAAGAGGCCAAGGCCGGATGGACCCCCGAACAGCGCGCCAAGGCCGACCGCGAGGTCGCCGAAGCCCTTCGCCGCGAGTCGGCCGAATAAGGAGGAATTACGACATGACCCGCTACATTCAACGTCATTCGCTGCTCACGCGCGTCACCCACGGCGTGGCCGCCATTGCGTGCATTCTCCTGGCCGTCACGGGACTCTTCGTCTTCGTGCCGAGCCTCGGAGGCGGCATCATGGGAGGCGACTTCACGCATGCCATGCGCATGCTCCACCGCGTCCTGGCGATTCCGTTCGTGCTCGTTCCGCTCTTTGCCATTCTCAAGAGCCCCAAGGGCTTCGTCCACCTCATGCGTGACGACGTCTTCGGGAAGTGGGACAAGGACGACTTCGCCTGGGCGATGAAGTTCCCGCTCTACCTCTTTGCCCCGGGCAAGGTTCACATGCCGCCGCAGCATCACGTAAAGTCGGCGCAGCGTCTCGCCGACGGCGCGCTGATCTTCTTCTGCGTCTTCCTCGCGGTCTCCGGGATGATCCTGTGGCTCAACACGGGACTTCTCCCCGACGGCGGCTGGAAGGTGACCTTCAGCCCCGAAACGCTCCTCGTTGCGCGTCTCGTGCACGACGTCTTCTTCTTCCTCACGGTCTTCGTCGGGATCGCCCACATCTACCTCGGTGCGGGCATCTTCCAGCCGTACCGCGGCACCGCCCGCATCATGTTCGGCGACGGGAAGGTGAGCGAATCCGATGCCGCCTATCACTGGGGGTATTGGGCCAATGAAGAACTGGCGCTCGGCAAGAACGTCACCGTGGAAAAGGATCCCGTGAAGTAAGAGATCCCTCTCTTCAAAGCGGTCCGCCCCGACGGGCGGACCGCCCGAAGCCAAGCGTCGCGCGCGGCGCTTGGCTTGGGCAACCCACCGCAAAAGGAAACACCATGCAGAAACGTACGCTTGAAGCAGCCCTTCGGAACGCCGGTGTCGACGATCCGGTCGTGGCCGACCGCCTCGCCTATTTCGGTCCGGCGCTCCTCAAGGTCTGCGAAGTCGCCAGCCGTCTTCCCGAAGCTCCCCTGCCCGGACGGGAGCGCATGGAAGAAGCGCTCCGGAATCCCGCGCGTCCCCTGCTCGCGGACGGCCCGGTCTCGATCGATCCCGTCGAATTCGAAAAGACCGTGCGGGAATTCGCGTCCGTCCTTCACGACGCCACGCACGCCGAAGGGAGTTTGTCGGACGCGATGAAGGCGGTCGACTGGACGCGCTTCACGACGCCCGATCTCGTCGAGGTCGCCCGCACGCGTCCGTCCGACTACTTCGACCGCGTAGAGGAAGCGGCCGAAGGAGACGACCTTCTTCACTACTACATCCTTCCCGTGCTGGGGTATGCGCTTCGCGCCCGTCTCGACCGTTTCGCCTCGCAGGCCTCGGCCGCCTTCGACCGCACCGACGACGTGACGGATCATGACCGTCCGCTCGCCTGCCCCGTCTGCGCAAGCCTCCCCGACTTCGCGTCGGTCCACGCGACGCCCAAGAACGGCAACGTCAAGCACCTTCACTGCGGCACCTGCGGCGCGCACTGGAAGTTCGAGCGCATCCGCTGCGCCGCCTGCGGCACGAGCGCCGTCTCGGACCTCTCCTACGTGCACGACGAGGCCGATCCCGCCCGTCGCCTTCACGTCTGCAAGGCCTGCGGCGCGGCGACCCCCACGTTCTTCGCTTCGGGCGACCTCGAAACCTTCTCGCCCGAAGTCGAACGCCTTCGTATGACGGGACTCGAAGCCGCCTACGAAGAAAGCCGCGCCCAATAAAGTCAGGCACCGACGACTTTTTGAGGAGTTCTCATGAAGACGACCGTTCAGAACCTTTTTCCCGCCTCCTCCCCTTCTCTCGGCACGGGGCTGCCGTCTCTGTCGGAAGGCTTCCGTACGGTGGAGACGCGCTCGCTCTCGCGTCTTGACCGGGCCGATCAGGACTGCGTGGCCGAAGAGGTGCCCGTGGCGCTCGTCTACAACGGGATTTCGCATGCCGTCATGATGACGACTCCCTTCGACCTCGAAGCCTTTGCGGTGGGCTTCACGCTCGCCGAGGGGATCTGTCAGTCGGTCGACGACATTTTCGACATAGAGATTCGAGACGCCTGTCGGGGGAAGGAAGCCGCGGTCACGATCGCCTCCGAAGCATTCTGGCGACTCAAGGATCGCCGCCGCGCGATGACGGGCCGCACAGGCTGCGGCCTCTGCGGGACGGAACGGCTCGAATCGGCGATCCGGCCTGCGCCGACTCTTCCCGTGACGCAGACCTTTGATCTTCGCCACTACGAGCAGGGACTCGGCTATCTCGAAGACGTCGAGGCCCTCGGCGAACTCACGGGCTGCACGCACGCGGCCGTCTGGGTGAATCCCGACGGCACTCTCGCGGGCGGCGTTGAAGACGTGGGCCGACACGTGGCGCTCGACAAGCTCCTCGGATTGCGCGCCATGAACGGTTGGCGCGACGGCGCACTTTTCGTGAGTTCGCGCGCCTCCTATGAAATGGTGCAGAAGGCCGCGACGTGCGGCGTTGAAATTCTCTTTGCCGTCTCGGCCCCGACGGCGCTCGCCGTAGACCTCGCCAGGCGAGCGGGTCTTACGCTCTCGGCCTTTTGCCGCCCCGGCCGCGGGACCGTCTACACCTATCCCGAACGCCTCGTGCGAAGCGAAACGAAGCGCTGACGCTTCAGACTTTCGTGAAAAGAAAAAAATCGAGTGAGTTAAGACAATTTTTTCCCGCCCGCCGCTTGCCGAAGAAAAGAGAAGTTCCCTAGAATGGAGTGGCTATTCCTGAGTAAATTCCTCAGGAATACGGACTCTTTCTTTTTCCGAACAATTCCAATCAGGTGACCCTCATGGCCTCCGAATCTTCTTCCGGCTCCAACGCGACGCTGCGCATTCTGATCTTCTACGCCGCGGCGATTGCGCTCGGCGTACTGAACGGTTTCTACGGAACCGATCTCACCGTCCGAGCGGGCGACTTCCTCTCGTCCGTCTTCATCCGACTCTTCAAATTCATCAGCATCCCGATCATTGCCGTCTCGCTCATCTCGACCCTCGCGCAGTTGGGCGAGAGCCGCGAGTCGGGCCAGATCTTCCGCCGCACGATCTTCTACACGCTCTTTACGACGATCATCGCCGCCTCCGTCGCGACGGGGCTTTTCCTGCTGTACGCCCCGGCGAACGTCTCGCTTCCGACGGAGGCGGGAAACGTTCCCAAGGTGGTCGAGCACTCCTACTTTGAATACGTGCAGTCGGTGATTCCCGACAACTTCCTCTCGCCCTTCCTCTCGGCGAACGTCATTTCGGTGCTCCTCGTCGCGAGCGCCGTGGGTCTTGCGCTCTCGCAGCTCGAGAAGGATTCGCGGCCCAAGGAAGTCCTCACGGCCTTCTTTGCGGGCGCGCAGCAGATCCTCTTCATTCTCGTCTCCTGGCTCATCAAGATCCTCCCCTTGGGGATCTTCGGCTTCGTCACGGTGCTCTGCCGCGATCTGCAGGCGGGTGTTTCCCTGGGCGGACTCGGGACCTACTTCGCCGCGATCATCACGGCGAATCTTCTGCAGATCTTCGTGATTCTGCCCGCGATTCTGCTCGTCAAGGGAATCTCGCCCGTCAAGACTTTCCGCGCGATGCTCCCGGCCCTCACGGTCGCCTTCTTCTCGAAGTCGTCCGCCGGAACGCTTCCCGTCACGATGCGCTGCGCCGAAGAAAATATGCGCGTGCGTAAGAGCGTCTCGGGCTTTGTCCTTCCGATCTGCACGACGATCAACATGAACGCCTGCGCCGCCTTCATTCTCATCACCTGCGTCTATCTCATGCAGAACGCCGGCGCGGAAATCACGATCGGCACGCTCGCAAGTTGGATTCTCATCGCGACCGTCGCCGCCGTCGGGAACGCGGGCGTGCCGATGGGCTGCTTCTTCCTTGCTGCGAGTCTCTTGGCGAGCATGAACGTCCCGATCCTTCTCATGGGCGTCATCCTCCCCTTCTATGCGGTCCTCGACATGCTGGAAACGGCCGAGAACGTCTGGTCGGACAGCTGCGTCGCCAAGATGGTCGACAAGGATCTTTACGGCGAGCCGTAATCGCCCGCCCCATCGCATCCCCGTCGAATCCCTTCGCCTTTCCCGAGACGAAGGGATTTTCGCATTGGATCCTCCGAAGCCGCGCCCCGAGGACCCCGGCGCCGAGACGGGATCTCGGGACGGGAAAGGACGGTCGCGATCGGAGGCTTCGCGCAGATTTCCGCCGCGGGTCTGCCGCTGGTCCGAACCGCATCGACGTTCGACGGCCTCTCCCCGCGGCCGGCACCTTCGATGTCGAGTGTCGAGAGATCCTGAACCCAACGGTCGGTTCAGAGACCCGAACGAAAAAAATCCCCGGTCGAAAGGAATCCGGCCGGGGAAAGGGTTACGGCTGAAGTTCCCGTCCCGGGGACGGGAAGAGAGGCGTCTTAGCTGCCCGCGAGCGCTTCAAGCGGCGAGGCTTCGAGCGGCGCCGCGTGGTCGGCCCGCGCCGCACGGTTCTTGCGGACGCGCTGCGTCAGGTGATAGACCACGAAGCAGAGCACCGTAAACGGAATGCCGCAGTAAAGCGCAATGCGCTGATCCGGATCGAAGCCCATGCCGACCATGACGGCGACGCAGAGGATAGCCCCCATGACGGGCACGAAGGGGAACCAGGGGCTCTTGTACTTGAGCTCCGAAAGATCATGCCCTTCAGCGAGGAACTGTTTGCGGAAGCGGTAGTGCGCGATCGAAATGCTCAGCCACACGGCGACCGTCGAGAAACCCACGATCGAGGTGAGGATCACGAAGACCGTGTCGGCCGCCATGACGCTCGTACCCAGCGCAAGAAGTCCGCCGATCATGCTGAAGGCGAGAGCGTTCACGGGAACGCCGCGCTTGTTGAGTTTCGCCAGGCTCTTGGGCATCATGCCGTCCTTACCGAGCGCCCAGACCATGCGGCCCGAGGCGTAGAGGCCCGTATTGGCCGAGGAGAGGATCGCCGTGATGATGACGAAGTTGAAGACGTCCGCCGCGTACGGAATGCCGAGGTTTTCAAAGACCGTGATGAAGGGGCTCTTCGAAACCGTCACTTCTTCCGGGGCGACGAGGGTCGCGACGATCAGAACCGTCCCCACGAAGAAGACGACGAGGCGCAGAAGCGACGCGCGCACCGCGATCGGAATCACGCGTTCGGGCGCGTCCGTTTCCCCCGCGGCTACGCCGATGAGTTCGGTCCCCGAATAGGCAAAGCACACCGTCACCATCGTGAAGAGCAAAGGCGCCACGCCGTTGGGCAGAAGGTCGCCGTCGCCGAGCAGATGCGTAAGGCCGGGAGAGCCCGATTCACCGAAGGGAATCACGTCGAAGAACGCGCAGGCCCCGAGCACGATGAAGATCTGAATCGTCACGACCTTCACGATCGAGAGCGCAAATTCGCTCTCCGCGAAGAACTTCGTGTCTATGACGTTCAGAAGGTAGATGATCGTGCCGAAGACGACGCACCACACCCATACCGGCACCTGCGGGAACCAGTACTGCATGGCAAAGCCCACGGCCGTAAAGGCCGTTCCGAGGGTGACCGTCCAGTTGAGCCAGTAGAGCCACGCCACGGCAAAGCCCGAGGCGGGCGAAATGTACTTGCTCGCGTAAAGATGGAAGGAACCGGGTTCGGGATGCGCCACGGAGAGCTCTCCGAGGCTCAGCATGATCAGGTACACCATGAAGGCGCCGATCAGATACGCGACGATCGTGCCGAAGGCACCCACGTTCGCGATGACGTGACCCGTTCCGAAAAAGAGTCCGCTGCCGATTACGCCGCCGAGACTCAACATGATCAAGTGGCGCAACCGCATCGAGCGCTGAAATTGGGACTCGTTGTTCGCCGTAACATTTTGGGAATTCATTGACTTCGCCTTTCCCAAAAGTGCTGCGTTTGCGTTCTAGCGCCGAGGGTACAGGCTGTTTACCCAAGGACTCAGGATCTTGTCTTCGACGAGTGATCTCGCTTCGAAGCTAGTCCGACAATCGCAACTTGTTTATGAAAGACGGCCGTCGTCCAAACGGTCCGCCTTGCGTTTTTTGTCGAGCGGTTGTCTCCGCTCGTACGGTGGTCGAAGAACGCGTCCGCCCTTCGACACGCGAATCATAGGGTGAAAATTTTTCGAGGGCAAGCCGAAACGGGCAAAAATTCGCCCGAGGCGCAAAATTTTTCCGCCCCCTTCAGCGCAAAATCACCACATTTCATTGCGGTGCAGTCGATCATCAGAATTTTGTCAACGAAATTTTTCGTGTCATTTTCCCCACTTGAAACAGAAAAAACCCCGGCCGAATCGCTTCGGTCGGGGCTGCGTATCCGTCAGTCGCGGCGGATTCTCGCCTTGGGCGCCCGCAGGTGCTCGGGGACCCGGTAGAGGTCCGAGCGTTTGGGCTCGAACGTGGGCTTTGCCCCGCTCTCGAGTTTGGGCGAGGGATAGAGGTCCACGATCGAGAGGTCGCCCTTCGCGTTGGGCCCTCCTTCGTAGCGAAAGAGGACCTCGTTGGGGCGGATCATGTAGAGGTGGCGCCTGGCCTGCTCCTCGATCGCCTCCTCGCGGTTTTCGAGCGAAAACACTTCGGCGGCGAGCTCTTCGTTGCGAAGACGAAGCGACTCGTTCACCCGGTTTTGCTCGGCGAGCGCCGTCTCGAGCATCGCAAGACGCGCGTGACTGCCCTCCTCGCCGAAGAGCTGCCAGGCGACGATCGCGAGGCCCGAGGCGAAAAACGCGAGAAAGAACCAGGAGCGCATGCCCTTGTCAGCGACGGATCGAGTAGAAGGCGTCGAGGCCCGGGTAGACCGCCACTTCGGCGAGGTGTTCCTCGATGCGAAGGAGCTGATTGTACTTGGCCATGCGGTCCGAGCGGCTCATCGAACCCGTCTTGATCTGACCCGCGTTGAGGCCGACGGCGATGTCGGCGATCGTGCTGTCTTCGGTTTCGCCCGAGCGGTGCGAAATGACGGCGGTGTAGCCCGCGCGCTTGGCCATTTCGATGGCTTCGAAGGTTTCCGTGAGGGTGCCGATCTGATTGACCTTGATGAGAATCGAGTTCGCAACGCCCTTTTCAATGCCTTCCTTGAGGATCGCGGGGTTCGTGACGAAGAGGTCGTCGCCGACGAGCTGCACGCGCTCACCCAGTGCCCTCGTGAGCTTGGCCCAACCTTCCCAGTCGCCTTCGGCCATACCGTCTTCGATCGAGATGATCGGGTACTTGTCGCACCAACCCTTCAGAACGTCGATCCATTCTTCGGCGGTGAGCGAGGCGCCCGAGGACTTCTTCATGACGTAGCGGCCTTCTTCAAAGAATTCGGAAGAGGCGCAGTCGAGACCGATCGCGATGTCCTTGCCGGGTTCGTAGCCCGCGGCGCGGACCGCTTCGAGAATGAGTTCGATCGCCTCTTCGTGGCTTTCGCACTTGGGAGCAAAACCGCCTTCGTCGCCCACGGCCGTCGACATGCCGCGGCCGTTGATGATCTTCTTGAGCGCGTGGAAGGTTTCGGCCCCGTAGCGAAGCGCTTCGCGGAAGGTCGGAGCGCCCACGGGAATGATCATGAATTCCTGCAGGTCGAGGTTGTTGTTCGCGTGCGCGCCGCCGTTGATGACGTTCATCATCGGAACGGGCATCTGCAGAGCGCCCATGCCGCCGAAGTAGCGGTAGAGCGGCATCCCGGCCTCTTCGGCGGAGGCGCGGGCCACGGCCATGGAGACGGCGAGAATGGCGTTGGCGCCGAGACGGCCCTTGTTGTCCGTCCCGTCGAGGTTGATCATCACGCGGTCGATGTAGGCCTGATCGGTCGACTCGAGACCGAGGAGCGCATCGGCGATTTCGCCCGAAACGTTGGCGACGGCGTTCAGAACCCCCTTGCCGCAGTAGCGCTTCGGATCCTTGTCGCGCAGTTCGATCGCTTCGCGGACACCGGTCGAGGCGCCCGAGGGAACGGCGGCGCGGCCGACGGCGCCCGATTCGAGCCAGACTTCGGCTTCAACGGTGGGATTGCCGCGGCTGTCGAGCACTTCACGGCCGATGATGTCAATAATCGCACTCATGGTGTTTCCTGTTGATTGACGGAGAGGAAAGAGTCAAACCGCGCTCAGCGCGCGGCGTCGCAAATGGTGTTTTCAAGGAAGGGACGGGCCTTGACGACGCGGTCGATTTCGACGAGCGTCGAGAGAAGCGTCTTCATTTCGGAGAGCGGCACGAGGTTGGGGCCGTCCGACTTCGCGCACGAAGGCGTCGGATGGGTTTCCATGAAGAAGCCCGCCACGCCCACGGCCGCCGCCGCACGGGCGAGAACCGGAACGAACTGGCGCTGGCCGCCCGAGGAAACGCCGTTGCCGCCGGGGAGCTGCACGGCGTGGGTCGCGTCCATCACGACGGGAACGTTCGCCTCGCGCATGATGGCGAGGCTGCGCATGTCGGCGACGAGATTGCCGTAGCCGAAGCTCGCGCCGCGTTCGCAGGCCATGAAGCGGTCTTCCGAGAGACCGGCTTCGCGCGCCGCGGCGCGGGCCTTTTCGATGACGTTCTTCATGTCCCCGGGAGCGAGGAACTGACCCTTCTTGATGTTGACGGGACGGCCCGAGACGGCGCAGGCGCGGATGAAGTCCGTCTGACGGCAAAGGAAGGCGGGCGTCTGCAGGACGTCGACCGACTTCGCGACGACGGGAACCTCTTCGGCCGTGTGCACGTCCGTGAGGACGGGAACGCCGATTTTTTCACGCACGCTCTCGAGAATTCGCAGGCCCTCTTCCATGCCGGGGCCGCGGAAGGACGCGCCCGACGTGCGGTTGGCCTTGTCGTAGCTCGCCTTGAAGATGTAGGGAATGCCGAGTTCGTCGGTCACTTCCTTGAGGGTGCCCGCGATGTCGAGGGCCATTTGCTCGCCTTCGAGCACGCAGGGACCGGCGATCAAAAAGAAGGGGCGGTCAAGACCGACTTCAAATCCGCAAAGTTGCACGATGGGTCATCCTTCCAAAAAGATTTCGATACCGCATTGTAGGAAAACCGCCCGCAGAAAGCTTCTGCAGGCGGCATCGGGTTCGCAACGAAAAATTACGCCTTCTTATTGGCTTCGGCGTGCGCAATCGCGGCCTCGACGTAGGCCTTGAAGAGCGGATGGCCGAAACGCGGATTCGACGTGAATTCCGGATGGAACTGCACGGCGAAGAAGAAGGGGTGGCCGGGGAGTTCCATCATTTCGGGAAGGTTTTCCGACGGCGTGCGCGCCGAGAAGACGAGCCCCTTGTCTTCGAACTGCTGCACGTAGGCGTTGTTCACTTCGTAGCGGTGACGGTGGCGTTCCGCGACGACGTCGCCGTAGATCTTGTGGGCGAGCGTGCCGGGCTTGACGGGGACTTCCTGACGACCGAGACGCATCGTGCCGCCCAGGTCGGACGATTCGTCGCGCTTTTGCACGGAGCCCGTGCGGTCCTTCCACTCGGTGATGAGGGCGACCACGGGGTGCGCGGTGTCGGGTTCGAGTTCGGTCGAGTTGGCGCCGCCCAAACCGCAGACGTGGCGAGCGAATTCGATCACGGCCATCTGCATGCCCAGACAAATCCCGAGGAAGGGAATGTTCTTCGTGCGGGCGTATTCGATCGCCTTGATCATGCCTTCGGTGCCGCGCTTGCCGAAACCGCCGGGAACCAGAATGGCGTCGAGCCCTTCGAGGACGTCGGTGCCCTTTTCTTCGATTTCGCTCGCGTCGATGAACTTCGTGACGACCTTCGTTTCGGTGTGAATGCCCGCGTGCGTGAGCGCTTCATTGAGCGACTTGTAGCTGTCGGCGTAGTCGACGTACTTGCCGACCATGCCGATCGTGACCTGGCGCTTCGGGTGCTTGAGGCGGTAGACGATGTTTTCCCAGGCCGAGAGGTCGGCGGGCTTCGTCTCGAGGCCGAGCTTGCGGCAGACGATGTCGTCGAGCCCCTGGGCGTGGAGCATGAGGGGCACTTCGTAGATCGTCGAGGCGTCGGCGACGCTGATGACGCAGTCCATCGGCACGTTCGAGAAGAGCGAGATCTTCGCGCGTTCGCCTTCGGGAATCATGCGTTCGGCACGGCAGAGAAGCAGGTCGGGGTAGACGCCTTCTTCACGGAGCTTCTGCACCGAGTGCTGGGTGGGCTTCGTCTTCAGTTCGCCCGCCGACGGAATCCACGGGCAGAGCGTGAGGTGAATGAAGCAGGCGTTGTTGCGGCCCACGCGGAAGGACATCTGGCGGACGGCTTCGACGAAGGGGAGCGATTCGATGTCGCCCACCGTACCGCCGATTTCCACGACCGCGACGTCGGGATCGCCCGCCGCCTTAGCGCCGCGCACGATGTATTCCTGGATTTCATTGGTGATGTGCGGAATCACCTGCACGGTCTTGCCGAGGTATTCGCCGCGGCGCTCCTTGCGCAGGACGCTTTCGTAGATCTGCCCCGAAGTGAAGTTGTTCGTCTTGTGCATCTTCGAGGAGATGAAGCGCTCGTAATGACCAAGGTCCAGGTCGGTCTCCGCGCCGTCTTCCGTCACGAACACTTCGCCGTGCTGGAAGGGCGACATCGTGCCCGGGTCCACGTTGATGTACGGGTCGAGCTTGATCATCGTGACCGACAGGCCGCGGGACTCGAGAATGGCCGCCAAAGAAGCGGCGGCGATGCCTTTACCGAGAGAGGAGACAACGCCGCCGGTGACAAATACATACTTGGTCATGAGAAGCCTCGTAATGCAGGAACAGCTTGAAAACAGGGGGATTATACGAGCAAAGCCCTAGAGGGCGCTCGGAAATCCGTTCGTCGGACCGAAGCGCGCAAGAGCCCTTCGGGGCGCCTCGCCTTCGTTCCGTGGAGAAATACAAAACGAAAAAGCCCGGAACGCAGAAATGCGGACCGGGCCGTTTGGTCGGGATGTCATTCTATCAGGGTTTTGCCCCGCAAAAGGCGAGGAGCCGAGAATTTTTTTAAATTTTCCCCGTAAGGTCGAGTTCGGGAGCGGGCGCCCCGCGGGACTCTCCGGAAAAGTCTTCTTCGCAGAGCCCCTGCGCGCAGACGGCGCAGGCCGCCTCGTTGCCGGAGAAGGTCCATTCGGGCTGCACCGTCACGTGGTCGATCCCGAATTCTCTGCGAAGCCCCGTGCGGAGCGCGTCGAGGATCTTGGGCCAGCACTCGTGCGATTCGATCCCGACGTGGCACTGGATGGCCCCGTGCCCCGGACTCATCGTCCAGACGTGCAGATCGTGCACGCGCACGACGCCCGGAATCGTTTCGACGAAGCGCCCCACAGCTTCGTAGTCGACGCCCTCGGGAACGCCGTCGAGCAGAACGCGCGAGGCGTCGCGCAGAATTTCCCAGGTGGCGTGCAGAAGCAGACAGCCGACGATCATCGAAAGAATCGGGTCGACGATCGAGGGGCCGCCGAGCGCAATGATGAGACCCGCCGCGATCGCGGCGACCGAGCCGAGCAGGTCCCCCATGACGTGCAGGAGCGCCGCGCGCGTGTTGACGTTCTTCTTGTCGCGCGAAAGCGACCAGGCGACGCCGAGGTTGACGAGAAGCCCCGCACAGGCGATCGCCATCACCGACCAGCCGCCCACGGCCTGGGGCTCGGCGATGCGGCCCGCGGCTTCGTAAAAGAGCCATACGACGACGCCCAGCATGACGAGGCCGTTTACGAAGGCGGCGAGCACCTCGACGCGTCCGTGCCCGAAGGAGTGGTTGTCGTCGGCGCCGTGCCGCGCCACCATGTTCGCAAGGAGCGCAAAAAGGAGGCTCGCCGAGTCGGTCACCATGTGGCCGGCGTCGCCGATGAGCGCAAGCGAATTCGCCCAGAGGCCGCCTACGAGTTCCAGGAAGGAAAATCCGAGCGTCAAGGCCACGGCGAAGCCCAGGACGCTCGTCTTCACCTTGTCGGAGACGTGCGCGTAGCGGCTGTCGCCCTGTCCGTGACTTGCGAAGCGGTCGTGCTCGTGAAGAGCGGGGGTGGAGGTTTCTGCCATGACGATGTCGAAGGAAAAGAAATTTCGAACCCTACATTCTACGGATCTCGATGCGAAAAAACAAAGAAATAGAGGGAGCGCAACACTTGCGACTCCCTCTCATTTCTAAGTGCAAAAAAGAACGCTTCTTACTTCGTCAGCATCGGCGCCACGCCGTCGGCCGTGCCGATCAGGCCCGCCTTCGAGTAGATGCCGAGCTTCTGACGCGTGTCGGTGATGTCGAGGTTGCGCATCGTGAGCTGGCCGATGCGGTCGACGGCCGTGAACATCGAATCTCCCTTTTCCATCGTGAGGCGCGACGGTTCGTAGGTGAGGTTCGGCGACACGGTGTTGAGAATCGTGTAGTCGTTGCCGCGGCGCAGTTCGATCGTGACTTCGCCCGTAATGGCGCGTGCGACCCAGCGCTGGGCACTTTCGCGAAGCATGATCGCCTGACTGTCGAACCAGCGGCCCTGATAAAGGAGACGCCCGAGCTTGATGCCGTTGATGCGGTACTGCTCGATCGTGTCTTCGTTGTGGATGCCCGTAACGAGACGTTCGTAGGCGAGGAAGAGAAGCGCCATGCCCGGGGCTTCGTAGACGCCGCGGCTCTTGGCTTCGATGATGCGGTTTTCAATCTGGTCGCTCATGCCGAGGCCGTGACGGCCGCCGATGCGGTTGGCTTCTTCCATGAGGGCGACGGGATCCGAGAAGGTCTTGCCGTTGAGCGCAACGGGAACGCCTTCCTTGAATTCGACCTTGACGACTTCGGGCTTCACTTCGACCGTGTCGAGCCAGTGGGCGACGCCCATGATCGGTTCGACGATCTTCATGGAGGTCGCGAGTTCCTCGAGGTCCTTGGCTTCGTGCGTGGCGCCGAGCATGTTGGAGTCGGTCGAATAGGCCTTTTCCGCCTTCATGCGGTATTCGAAGCCTTCCGCCTGCAGGAAGGCCGACATTTCGGCGCGGCCGCCGAGTTCGGTGATGAACTGCACGTCGAGCCAGGGCTTGTAGATGCGAAGATTCGGGTTCGCAAGAAGACCGTAGCGGTAGAAGCGTTCAATGTCGTTGCCCTTGTAGGTCGAGCCGTCGCCCCAGATGTTGACGCCGTCCTCGCGCATCGCGGCGACGAGCATCGTGCCCGTCACGGCGCGGCCGAGCGGCGTCGTGTTGAAGTAGAGCGACCCCGCCGTCGAGATGTGGAAGGCGCCCGCCTGAATGGCGGCGAAGCCTTCGTGGACGAGCTGCGAGCGGCAGTCTACGAGACGGGCCTTGATGGCGCCGTATTCCATCGCGCGGCGCGGAATGGCCTCGTAGTCCGTTTCGTCGGGCTGACCGAGGTTGGCCGTGTAGGCATAGGGGAGCGCGCCCTTGTTCTTCATCCAGCGAAGCGCGGCGCTCGTATCCAAACCGCCGGAGAAAGCGATGCCGACCTTTTCGCCGACCGGAACACTCTGCAAAATCGTCTGAGACATAGGTGACTTCTTCCGTGAAAGTGAGGGACCCGTAGAGGGAATTCGTTAGAGAGGATTATCCCCAAGGCGCCGACCCGCTTTTGCGGCCGCCGGCTCTTTTTCGCCCTTCCCCCGACAAACGCAACCCCACTCCTATGAATCCCCTAGAGAGCTTCCCGCACTTGCCAACCAATCCCCGCAATTGTCGACATTTGAAGGCCTCCCCGGCGCCCATTCGATACGGCCGGATTTCCGGTCTTCCGGCCTGCAGTCGAAATTTATTTTGACCTCTCGTAAAAGTCCCTAGAGAAATTGCCTAGCCCCCTCGCTATAGTGTCTCTGCTCGCGGACGCAACCTCCGCGATCCTGTCACATTTCGGGCCTTCGGGCCCTTTTCGAGGAGAAAAGACCATGAAGATTTCCAAGACGCTCGTCGCCGCCGCCGTCACCGCCCTCTCGGGCGTGGCCTGCGCCGCTTCGCTTCCGAACGTCGCCGTGCTCGCCACGGGCGGCACGATCGCCGGCGCCGGCGCTTCCGCCACGGGTTCCGCCTACACGGCCGGCAAGGTCTCGGTGAATCATCTCGTCGCCGCCGTGCCGCAGCTCGCCGAGATCGCGAACGTCACCCCCGTCCAGGTCGCCCAGATCGGCTCGCAGGACATGTCCGACGAAGTCTGGCTCAAGCTCGCCAAGACCATCAATCAGGACTGCGGCAAGTACGACGGCTTCGTCATCACGCACGGCACCGACACGATGGAAGAAACGGCCTACTTCCTGCAGCTCACGAAGAAGTGCTCGAAGCCGGTCGTCATGGTGGGCGCCATGCTTCCCTCGACGGGTCTCTCCGCCGACGGTCCGCGCAATCTCTACAACGCCGTTCTGACGGCCGCCACGAAGGAATCGGCCGAATACGGCGTCGTCGTCGCGATGAACAACACCATCGTCGGCGCGCGCGACGTCATCAAGACGAACACCGTCCAGCCCGAAACCTTCCAGGGCGGCAACTACGGCCGTCTCGGCACGATCTTCAACGGCAAGGTCCGCTATGAAGTCAAGCCCCTGCGCGTCGATCACGAGACGCCCTTTGACGTGACGAACCTCCAGGCCCTGCCTAAGGTCGGCATCGTCTACAACCATGCGGGCGTCGAAGGCGTTCAGGCCGAAGCGCTCGTCAAGGCCGGCTACAAGGGCATCGTGAGCGCCGGCGTGGGCAACGGCAACATCCACAAGTCCATCTTCCCGATCCTTGAAAAGGCCGCGAAGGACGGCATCGCCGTGGTTCGTTCGAGCCGCGTCCCGACGGGCGCGACGACGAAGGACGCCGAAATCGACGACAAGAAGTACGGCTGGGTTTCGTCGGGCGACCTCAACCCGCAGAAGGCCCGCGTCCTCCTGCAGCTCGCCCTCACGAAGACGACCGACTGGAAGGAAATTCAGAAGTACTTCGATCAGTTCTGATCGTCCTCTGCCGTCGGGGAGCGCAGGCTCCCCGAACCGAGGTTTCCTCCTTGACTATCTTTCGGACCCCGACGGCCCCTCGGCCCTCGGGGTCTTCTTTTGCGGGCGAAAAGGCCCGCCCCTCATCTCTTCAACGCAGCGCCCGTCAGTCGTTCTTCCCGACGCAGGATTTCGCAGCGGTCTCGTCCGAAGGCGCTTCCGAGGACTTTTCAATCTTCTCGGTTTTCTCGTCCTTGTCCGGCAGACTCTTCTCTTCGCTCTCCTCGGCTTCGGGCTCCTCCCAATAGGGAAGCGTGAGCGTGAAGGCGGCCCCGCCGAAGCGGGAAGGCATTGCAAAGATTTCCGCGTCGTGCGCGCGCGCGATCGTCCGGCACACCGAGAGCCCCAGACCGATCCCCGCGCCCGAGGCGGCCTGTCCGCGCCGGAAGGGATCGAAGAGCCGCTGCGGATTGCCTTCGGGAAGGCCCGGCCCGTTGTCCGAAACCGTCACGGCGATGCGGTCGCCGCGAAGCTTCGCGCCCAAAATGATGCGCGAACCTTCGGGGCAGTACTTCACGGCGTTGTCGAGGAGATTCACGATCACGCGGCGAAGGAGCTCTTCGTCGCCGTCCAACATCGGAAGGTTCTCTTCGAGATTCCACTCGACCTTGTAGCCTTCAAGCTCGGCCCCCATTTCCGCGATCGCCGACTCAAAGAGCGCGCGAACGCCTACGGGCGCGCGGTGGAGTTCGAAGTCGGACGACTGCAGCCGCGCCATGTCCTGCAGATTGATGGCGAGGTGTTCCATGCGGCTCGCGCCGTCAAAGAGCTTCTCGGCGTCTGCGACCAAGTCCGCGGGTGCGCCCGAGCGCTCGACCTTTTCCAAAAAGCCTTCGCTCGCCTTCTTGAGAAGCGAAATCGGCGTGCGAAGGTCGTGCGAGAGCGACTGAATGAGGCCGTGGCGAAGGCGCTCGGACTCCATCGAGACGAGCGTCTGCCGCGCTTCCGAGGCAAAGCCGATGCGAAGAAGGGCCTGTGCGCCGAGACCCGCAAGCGTCCCCACGAGCCGGCGCTGCGTGAGATCGAGCGACTCGCCCTCGCGCGGCGCGAGAACGAGGACCGCGAGAACCTTTCCGCCCGCCGTCATCGGGAGGTACCAGTAGGGGGACGAGGCGAGCGTGTGCGTTCCCGAGCCCGCCGACTGCCGGTGGTCGAAGCACCAGCGCACGATCCCCGGGTCGACGTTTTTCAACACCATCTCGAGGCGCTCGAGCCGGAGCGTATCGTCGTCGTCCTCGTCCTTTTCGGGCACCCAGAATTCCGCCTCCACTTCGAGGTGATGCCGAAGCGTGCCGGAAATCACCTTGTAGGCGTCCTCCTCGACCAGAACCTGCGAGAGTTCTCTCGAAGCGTCAAAGAGCATGCGCGTCTGATGTTCGCGCTCGTTGGCGGCCTTGGCCATGTCCTCTCGGTGAGCGACCAACTGTCCCGCGACGAGGCCCACGACGAGCATCACTGCGAACGTCACAACGTACTGCGCGTCCGTCACGGCGAAGGACCAGCGCGGCTCGATCGCCGTGAGATTGAAGATCAGGACGGAGAAGACCGCGGCCAGCGCCGCGGAGACGCTCCCGTAGCGCACTCCGCAAAAGAGGACGCAGAGGAGATAAATCATCGCCTGATTCGTGGGCTCCATCACGTCCCAGAAGGGCGTGAGCGCAAGCGCCCCGGCGAGCACCGTGAGGACGGCCTGCCAGACGCCGGGGCGTCCGAAGTCGAATTCCGAGAGCCAGCGCCGAAGGCCCGATCGGCGTTTTGTCTCTTCCGTGTCGGGTAGAGACAGCACGCTCAGTTCCGGTGCGGCGCGCCGAAGTTCGCGGCGCCGCTGATTGAGGACGCGCTCGCTCGAACCGACGATCGCGACGAGCGACAGGTTGTGTTCTCGCGCATAACGCGCAACCGTTTCGCCGTAACGCCCGGCGAGCACGTCGCTGCGTCCGCCCAACTCTTCGATGTAGTCGAAGAACTTCGTCACCGCCTCGCTGTCGGAGCGTTCGTTCCCCATGCCGTCCATCCAGACGACGTGCCACGGAGAGGAGAGCGCGCGGGCCATGCGGGCGACTTCGCGGACCGTTTCTTCCGAAACGGTTTCCAGAACGAGCAGCAGTCCGTAGTGCGTGTCTTCGACACTGCTTCGGGTCGAACGCAGACGCTCGGACCGGATCTGACTCTCCATGCGGCTCGCCATGGCGCGAAGCGCCAATTCGCGAAGCGCAATGAGGTTGCTCTTTTTGAAATAGGCGTCCTTGGCGCGTTCGACCACTTTGGGGAGATAAATCTTCCCCGCGGCAAGACGCGCGAGCAGATCGTCGGGCGGCAGGTCGATGAGCCGAACCTCGGAAGCGCGGTCGAACATGCGGTCGGGAACCGTTTCCGTGACGCTCACGCCCGTAACGCGCGCGACGACGCCGTTGAGACTCTCCAGGTGCTGAATGTTGAGGGCCGTCCAGACGTCGATCCCCATGTCGAGAATCTCTTCAATGTCCTGCCAGCGCTTCGCGTGGCGAGACCCCGGAGGATTGCTGTGGGGCATTTCGTCGATCACGACGACCGACGGGTGCCGACGCAGAATTTCGTCGATGTCGAGCGTTTCAACGGAAATCCCGTTGTATTCGATACGTTTTCTCGGGAGAATCTCCAAGCCCCGCGTGAGGGCCTCCGTGTCCTTGCGCTTGTGCGTGTCGACCCAGCCGATGAGCACGTCGAGCCCGGCGTTTTTTCTCTGGTGCGCCTCGGCGAGCATCGCATAGGTCTTTCCCACCCCGGGCGCCATGCCGAGAAAGATGCGCAGTTTGCCGAGCGTTTTTTCCCGCGTCTGCGCGAGCATCGCCTCCGGATCGGGGCGCAGGTCCTCCTGGGTCATGACGGCGTCTCCTGACGGTTATGCGTTTCGGGTTTGCTGAGGGTCTTCCCTTCCTTCTTCATTTCGGCGAGGACCGCGGCGTTGAGATCGGCGACGTTGACGAGCCGCTCAAAGCCGAAGCGGATCATCTCGCGTCGCATCACGCCGTGGACTATGGCGTCGAGCCGCTTGGGGGAGAGCCCCGTCTGGCGGGCGACGTAGGGAATCTGATAGATGGCCGCGCGCATGGGAAGATCGGGGTCCTGCCCCGAGGCCGACGCCGTGACGAGCGCGACGGGGACGGGCTCGTTTCCGCCCACCCGTTCGCGCCAGAGCGCCGCGCGCTTTTGCACGTCCTCTGCAAAGGCGGGGTTCGTGAGCGCGAGGTTCGACCCCGTCGAAGCGCCTTTTCGCGCTTCGGGCGCGGGACGTCCTTCAAAGAGCCCCGTATCGCGCCAGTCGTAGCCGACGTTCGTATTTTCTGCGGCGAGTTCGGGCGTTGCAAAGTCGTCGGCGCTTCTGGCGCCCGGCAGCACCGTCGCCAAACCCGTCACGAGGGCCGGATAGAGTACGCCGCAGACGAGAACGGCAAAGAGAAGCGCGCCCAGAGCGCGAAGAAGACGAATGAGAAAATCCACGGCGCCTCCCTCAGAAAAAGCCCGTCAGGCGGAGAAGTTGATCGATGAGCGCGATCCCGACGATGGGCGCGGCGATGCCGCTCAGTCCCCAGACGAGAAGGTTTCGCGTCAGGAGTTCCGACGCGCCCACGGCGCGGGGTTCGACGCCCTTCAGGGCGAACGGCATGAGAAGCGGAATCACGAGCGCGTTGAAGATCACGGCAGAAAGGAGCGCCGACTCGGGCGAGGCGAGCCCCAGAATGTTCCAGCTCGCCAGAACCGGGTCGGTCGTGCTCAGAACCGCGGGCACGACCACCACGTACTTCGCGAGGTCGTTCATGAGCGAGAAGGTCGTCAGCGCCCCGCGGGTGATCATCATTTCCTTGCCCGTGCGGATCACCTCCATGAGTTTTGTCGGATTCGAATCGAGATCGACCATGTTCGCGGCTTCTTTCGCCGCCTGCGTGCCGCCGTGCATGGCGAGCGCCACGTCGGCCTGCGCGAGGGCGGGAGCGTCGTTGGCGCCGTCCCCGGTCATGGCGACCAAGTGTCCCGCCTTCTGGAAGGCCCGGATGGCGGCGAGCTTCGTCTCGGGCGTCGACTCTGCGATGAAGTCGTCGACCCCGGCTTCGGAAGCGATCGCGGCGGCGGTCAGACGGTTGTCGCCCGTGATCATCACGGTCTGCACGCCCATGCGGCGCAGTTTCGCGAAGCGCCCCGCGATGTCGGGTTTCACGACGTCCTTGAGTTCGATGATCCCCAGGACCTTTTCATCGACCGCGATAACGAGCGGCGTCGAGCCGCGCGAGGCGATGGCGTCGACCTGCCCCTGAAGCGAATACGGAAAGTACCCCGAAAGGCGCGCGACGCGCGCCTTGATCGCTTCGGGAGAACCCTTTCGGAGTTGCCGCCCGTCCTCGAGATTGATCCCCGACATGCGGGTCTGCGCACTGAAGGGCACGAAGACCCCCTCTTCGGGCGGCTCGAGCGCGTCGGGGTCGAGTCCGAGTTCGCGCGCGGCAAGTTCGAGAACCGATCGTCCTTCGGGCGTGTCGTCGGCGTAGGACGTGAGAAGACAGGCTTCGAGGAGGGTTCGTCGGCTCACGCCCGAGACGGTGTAGAGCCGCGTCGCGCGCCGGTTCCCGAAGGTGATCGTTCCCGTCTTGTCGAGAAGAAGAATGTCGACGTCGCCCGCCGCCTCGACGGCGCGCCCCGAGCGCGCCAGAACGTTCGCGGCGAGAAGACGCGTCATCCCGGCGATCCCAATCGGGCTCAGAAGACCGCCGATCGTCGAGGGAATGAAGTTGATGAAAAGCGCCGTGAGGAAGGTAAAGCTCAGGGGCGCTCCCACGCCCGAGCGAGACACCGTAAAGAGCGACACGGGCAGAAGCGACGCCGTGAGCAGGAGATATACGACGGTGAGCGCGATGAGAAGAACCGAAAGCGACGTTTCGTTGGGCGTCGGTTTGCGCTCGGCACCCTCCACCATGCGGATCATGCGCTCGACAAAGCCTCCGCCGCTCGCGATGCTCGGACGCACGACGAGCCAATCGGAGAGAACCGTCGTGCCGCTCGTGACGTTGGCGAAGTCTCCCCCGGATTCTCGGATGACCGGCGCGGACTCGCCCGTAACGGCCGATTCGTCGACGGACGCGACCCCCGCGACCACTTCGCCGTCGCAGGGAACGACGTCGCCCGGAAGGACGAGAACGAGGTCGTTTCCGAGAAGCGTCATCGAGTCGACGACCTGATGCGGCATGTCGGGACCGAACTTGTCGGAGGCGTTGACGATGCGCGCGGGCGTGCTCTTTCGCAGATTCCTCAGGGAAGCCGCCTGCGAGTGCGCCCGACCTTCGGCCAAAGCCTCGGCGAAGTTGGCAAAGAGCAGCGTAAACCAGAGCCACCCGGATACCGCAAAAGCGAGCCCCGCGGGTTCGGAAGAAAGCCCCAGAAGACTCGCGACGCCCACGCAAAAGGTAAAAAGAGCGCCGAGCCAAACGAGAAACATCACCGGATTGGCCCACTGCACCTTGGGGTCGAGCTTCACGAAACTTTGCCGCAGGGCGTCCTTGACGAGCTGTTCATAGAGCCTTGCGGTGAAACGGGGAAACTTCATCGCCGGCTCCTTTAGAGAACGAAGTACTCGAGCTGCTCGGCCGCGGATCCGAGCGCCATGAGAGGAAGATAGGTGAGCGCCCCGAAAAGCAGGATCACAAAGGCCAGGAAGACCGCAAAGAGCGGTCCGTTCGTCACGAGCGCCCCCTTCGTGTGCGGGGAGCGCCGCTCCAACCCTACGTCGCCCGCGAGCGCCAACAGGAAACCGAGCAGCCCGACGCGCCCCGCGATCATGGCGAGTCCCAACCCGATTTCAAAGAAGGGCGAGCTCGTGTCGAACCCTCCCATGGCCGAGCCGTTGTTGCTTGCGACCGACGCCCAGGCGTAGAGGATTTCCGTGTAGCCGTGCGCGCCGGGGTTCGCCACCGCCTCCTGCGCGATCGGCGACAAAAGCGTCACGATGAGGCCCGTCAACGCGACGACCGGAATGACGAGCATCGCCGAAGCGGCGAGTTTGATGGTGGAGACGCCGATGCGCTTTCCAAGATATTCCGGCGCGCGCCCGATCATGAGGCCCGCCACGAAGACGGCGAGGACGATGTAGACGGAAACCGAACAAAAGCCCGCGCCCGACGACTCGAAGACGCCGCCCGTGAGCATGAGAAGAATGAGCACCATCCCCGCGCCCGGCGCGAGCGTGTCGAGAAGATTGTTGACGGCCCCCGTGCCGCTTGCGATCGACGTCACCGTAAAGAGCGCCGTATGCGCGAGACCAAAGCGCGAGTCCTTGCCCTCCGTCATGAAGCCGCGCGCGTCGATCCCGTACTGGGAGAGGAAGTCCCCGGCCGAAATTTCATCGTGCACGAAGGAAAAAAGCGCGAGCGCAAAAAGGAGCCACATCGCCCAGCGCAGGCTTCGGCCTTCCTTGGGGTCCCCCGTGAGCTTGCCGAACGTGTGCGTGAGCGCCACGGGAATGAGGAGCATGCTGACCGAGGCGGCGAAGTTGACGCCCGCGGACGGATTGGCGACGGGATGCGCGGAATTCGCCCCGAAAAGCCCCGCGCCGATCGTGCCGATCGTCTTGACGGCTTCGCTCGAAGCGACGGGACCGATCAACTGCGTCACTTCCCTTCCCGCGGCGCTCACGACTTCCACGGGACCGAGCCAGGCCTGCGGAACGCCCATGACGAGGAGGAAGACCGCGTAGAGGGTGCAGAGCGGAAAGAGCACCCAGATGAGAATGCGAAGAAGGTCCACCCAGAAGTTTCCGAGTACGTTCGTCGCCGAGAGCGCGAAGCCGCGCATGACGACGAAGGCGACCGCAATGCCGCTCGCCGTGGAGACGAACTCCGCGACGCCGATCCCGATCGCCTGCGAAAGAAGCGAGAGCGTGGTCTCGGGCGCATAGGCCTGCCAGGCCGTACCGGACACGAAGGAGGCCGCCGTATGCAGCGCCGTCACGAGGGGAACGCCCGCAAGTCCCGCGGGATTCCCTGGGAGATGCCCCTGCGCGAGCAGGACCGCCGTGAGAAAGACGAAGGCAAGAACGTGAAAAAGGAGAACCGAGAGCGCATAGTCGCGCCAGCCCTCCTGCGCGTCGGGCTTAAGCCCGAAGGCCCTGAGGAGCCACCGATCGGCGGTCGCGACGCAGGCGGGGGCGCGCCCCTGCGCGAGGGGCAGCAGCCAAAGTCCCAGGAGCCTCGCCAGAAGAGCGAGCGTCAGGAGAAAGAGGAGGAAGAGTTCGAGCGTGTCGAGCATGATTCGATACCGTAGAGGCCTCAGGCACGCCACAGTTCATAGAGCAGACGAAGGAGCAAAACGAGCACCGCCGCAAAAAAGAAAAGCGTATCGATCACTCGAAGCGACTCCCCGGAAATGAAGACAAACGGATCGGGCGCGCAGAGGGCGCGCAGAAAATGTCCCCACATGTTAGCCCATCGGGAAGATCTCGGGGCGCTCGCCCCGCCGCCGAGACGCCGCATCAGGAAAAACGAAGTTTTCTTTTCACATACCCTTGACAAATCTTCCAAATTTCGGTATAGTTCACGTCCTGCACTTCAGAACGCGGCTGTAGCTCAGTTGGATAGAGTATCTGGCTACGAACCAGAGGGTCGTGGG
>ENA-OWRC01000847-OWRC01000847.1-human-gut-metagenome-genome-assembly--contig:-NODE-847-length-35071-cov-4.339331_pt1 | contig 35071 bp, 40 predicted proteins | sample MGYA00248268_ERZ651895 | MGnify/ENA primary metagenome ERZ651895 (study PRJEB26924, sample SAMEA4378242) | human gut metagenome | biome: human gut; feature: human-associated habitat; material: faeces...
TACCATGTCCAAGACCTACTTTACGTGTATCAGCAACGGATCCAGGAATACAGAAAGCCTGAAGTCCTTCACCGATAGCTGCTGCTGCGTCTGCTGCTTTCTTGCATCCTTTTTTGATTGCGATAGCAGCACCTACTGTATATGCCCAGCAAGCGTTCTCGAAACAGATCGGCTGAATGCCTTTGATCTGATCGTATACATTAAGACCTGCGTCTTTTGTGATTTTCTCAGCTTCTTCGATAGAAGCAATGCCATAGCTGTTTAAAACAGAATTGATCTTGTCAATTCGTCTCTCATATGATTCAAATAAAGCCATTTCCTGTTACCTCCTAAATTATTCTTTTCTTGGGTCGATAATTTTAACAGCGTCTGCAACACGGCCATACTGACCTTTTGCTTTTTCCCATGCAGTATTCGGGTCATCGCCTTTTTTGATGAAATCAGTCATTTTTCCAAGGCTTACGAACTGATATCCGATGATCTCATCATCTGCATCAAGAGCAATACCTGTTACATAACCTTCTGCCATTTCAAGGTAACGAGGTCCTTTTTTCAGAGTTCCATACATTGTACCAACCTGAGAGCGAAGTCCTTTACCAAGGTCCTCAAGTCCAGCGCCTACCGGAAGTCCGTCTTCTGAGAATGCAGACTGTGTACGTCCGTAAACGATCTGAAGGAAGAGTTCTCTCATAGCTGTATTAATCGCATCACAAACTAAGTCAGTGTTCAGTGCCTCCATTACAGTCAGGCCCGGAAGAATCTCGGAAGCCATAGCTGCTGAATGAGTCATACCTGAACATCCGATAGTCTCAACCAGTGCTTCCTGGATGATACCTTCTTTAACATTTAATGTAAGCTTGCAGGCACCCTGCTGTGGTGCACACCAGCCAACACCGTGTGTAAGACCGGAAATGTCTTTGACTTCTTTTGCCTGTACCCATTTAGCTTCTTCTGGGATTGGAGCGGCGCCATGATGAACGCCCTGTGCAACTGGGCACATTTCTTCTACTTCGCGTGAATAAATCATTGTAAAACTCCTTTCAAGTATAGATTAACTTCATGTTGTTATACCCGCCACTATGCGGAACTGCTGAATGAACCACATAATGCAGATCTCTGCCGTCTGCTGAATGACTGCAGATGAGTATGCCTAACAACCTAGTGTTATTTTCTCACAAAAGTGGAGATTCGTCCAGTCATAATTTGTAAAATTTTTAACTATCTTTGATTTTTTTGTCTCTGGCAGATACTTTCTTTACTGATTTGTCAGCCTTTTAGGCAATTTGCATAAACAGATACAATTTATAGCGTTTATGTGATACAATAGACAAATATACCAATAAGTTGATTCCTAAAATAATCTTACATTTAAATTTCCGCGTTGTCGTCGGTTGCCATAGCCACCGCCATGTCTTCTTTCGCTCTAAAACAAAAAATTTATTCAGTGAAATTGTTTCAAAAATCAACTTGTCAACCATACTAAATTATAAAAAAGCAAGTATATCAGAAATTGTATTACCAAAGAAAGGATTTTCATCATGACAACATCATTACCTGCTTCTTTTCTTCCAGAACGATTTCGGGTTCTGAGTGGAAGTGCTTTAAAATTAATCGCGATCATCCTGATGCTTATTGACCATACAGGAGTCATGATCCTGTATAACTATCCGCCGGCAAATGCAATACTTTTCAGTTTTGGTGGAGTGGATTACAGCTGGTATCGTATTTTCCGTGATATCGGAAGAGCGGCTTTTCCTATTTTCTGTTTTCTGTTAGTCGAAGGATTTCTGCACACCCATAACCGCAGAAAATACGGACGAAATCTCTTTTTATTCGCATGTATTTCTGAAATTCCGTGGAATTTCATGTTTACAAATACCTGGCGATATGAGAAACAGAACGTCTTTTTTACCCTGTTTCTGGGATATCTGGCTTTCTGCGCCCTCGAATACTTCTGGGATAACCAGAAAATGCAGCTTGTATGTGTATTGGCACTGCTGGCTGTCTCTGTTTTTCTTAAGGCAGACTATGGATGGCGAGGTTTTGTTTTTCTGCTTATTATGTACTGGTTCCGTAATGAGAAAACTGCCCAGGCAATCATCGGAAGCTGTTGGCTTTATTATGAATGGAAAGCCTGCTTTGCATTTCTCTTCATTAATATGTATAACGGAGAACGTGGATTTGTGAAAGGAAAATTTCTGAAATATGTCTTTTACTGGTTTTATCCGGTACATATCATAATTCTGGTGATTCTCAGACAGCTTCTGTTCTTCCGTTAAAATGCGTTTGAAAACGTCCTGAGCTTTTGTTATTCTTCATAGAAAAAGGTGTTAAGAAACCTCTGTTGTTCATCCGTTTCTTAACACCTTTTTCTATTTCACTGTTTCTCTACAATTTCATTTCCTGATTTATAGATATGACCTGCAGGTACACAGCCTCTTACAGAAGAAAGAGGATAAATATTGCAACAACGACCGATCACTGTTCCAGGATTCAATACAGAACCACAGCCAACCTCTACATTATCTCCAAGCATAGCGCCAAATTTCTTAAGTCCTGTCTCGATCTTCTCTTCGCCATCTTTGACAACTACCAGTTTCTTGTCTGATTTTACATTGGAGCAGATAGATCCTGCTCCCATATGGGATTTATAACCCAGAACCGCATCACCCACATAATTATAATGAGGAACCTGCACTTTGTTAAAAAGCACTGCGTTCTTAAGCTCTGTTGAATTTCCTACTACTGCTCCCTCACCTACGATAGCTTTTCCGCGGATAAATGCACAGTGGCGTACCTCTGCTTCTTTTCCGATAATGACCGGTCCGTTAATGCAGGCTGTCGGTGCTACTTTCGCGCTCTTTGCGATCCATACATCTTCTGACGGATGATTATATTCTTCTTCACTTAAAGTCTGTCCCAGTTTCAGGATAAAATCGCCAATCTCCGGTAACACTTCCCATGGATAGGTTTTTCCTTCAAATAAATCCTTTGCAATCGTTTCATTTAAATCCAGAAGATTCGCAATCGTGAAATCCTTTAACATCCTGTTTTCCTCTTTTCTTTAATTATTATTTTCATTTTTCTCATATTTTGCCCGGATAAACATTTTATGATTTTTGATAAGTACGTGACCGCCCTGCTCTGGCTGTTGTTTTTGTATTGGTTTTGCCAGCTTGGATTTTATAATTAACAGCTGCCGCGTCAAAAAACTGTCGCAGGTAAGGTTGGAAATTACTGTCCTCCACCTGTTTCGTACGCACTCTTACAAAATGTTCCAGCTTATCCATATATTCCTGCTCTGTGATACTTCCCACCGCCACATAATTGAGACCTTTTTCCCAGCTTGCTGTAAGTTCCGGGTTCAGAAGCTGTCTGATAGAACAATTTACCACATCAAAAATCATCTCACCCAGAAGTGTCGGTGTGATCATCTGCGTTTTCTTATTCAGTGCCAGATATTTGATATTGAACAGTTTCTTCAGAATCTCAGCTCTGGTTGCACTGGTGCCGATTCCGCAGCTCTTGATCTGAGCACGAAGTTCCTCATCCTCGATCAGCTGTCCGGCATTCTCCATGGCAAGAATCATAGAACCGGAATTGTAACGCTTCGGCGGTGATGTCTCACCCTCTTTGATACTCAGGTCATCTACCGAGAGTATATCACCTTTCTTCAGGTTCTGCAATGCAGCCAGTAGTCTGGTGTCGCACGCCATATCCTCTGAAGAATTATCTGAGCCATTTTTTTCATTATCTGAATCCGCATCACTTCCGGCATTTCCAGCTGCGCTGGCTTGGTTTGCTCCATTTACTGCGTCTGCTGCCTTTCGTTTCGCAAAAGAATTTGAGGCAATCTTTAAATAACCTTCATCCAGCAGTACTTTAAATGAAGAAAAGAAGCTCTCTCCCTGTATCTTTGTCACAAGACTGACCTTCTGATATACTGCCGGCGGATAGAAAATGCAAAGAAACCTCCTTACGATCGTCTCATATACGCGCTGTGCGGTGAGAGAAACACTTTTCAACGCATTTAGTCCCTGACCTGTCGGCACGATAGCATAATGGTCTGTAATCTGTTTGTCATTGACATATCGGGTCTTTGCCAGATTTTTATAGTTTCCCTGCTCAATAATGTGCTGCGCGATTTCTGTTGTGTGTTCATAATTGCGCAATCCTGAAATATTTTTATAAATCTCTTTAGCCGCAGCTGTAGACAATACACGCGCATCCGTTCTCGGATATGTGACCAGTTTCTTCTCATACAGTTCCTGTACGATTTTCAGCGTTTCATCCGGACTGATTTTAAACAGCTTCGAGCATACATTCTGAAGTTCTGCCAGGTTAAATAAAAGCGGAGGATTTTTATTTTCTTTCTTTCGCTCAACCTTGTCCACCACACATTGCAACGGCTGGTTGACAGACAACTCCTGTATCAGCTTCTCTGCGTATGCTTTCTCTTTAAATCCGTTTTCTTTATACAAATAAGGAGTCTGGAAATACCGGCTGCCCTCAACAGCCCTCCACTCCCCTTCAAAGTTTTCTCCCTCAAGCGCAATGCTGCTGAGCACCCGGTAAAACGGCGTTTTTACAAATACCCGAATCTCCCGTTCTCTTCGCACTACCATTCCAAGCACACAGGTCATCACACGCCCAACGGAAATGGCCTGATGTTTCGTATTTAAATAATTTGACACACTGTTTCCATATCGCAGTGTCAGCACGCGGGAAAAATTTATTCCCATCAGATAGTCTTCTTTCGCCCGAAGATAGGCTGAAGCGGAAAGATTGTCATAAGCAGACAGATCTTTTGCCTCTCTGATTCCTCGCATGATTTCTTCTTCTGTCTGAGAGTCGATCCAGACTCTCTTTTCTTTCTTTCCATGGACACCTGCCATCTGTGCGACCAGACGATAGATATATTCTCCTTCACGTCCGGAGTCGGTACACACATAAATCGTCTCTACATCCGGACGGTTCAGAAGCCCCTTAACAATGTTAAACTGTTTCTGCACCCCCGGAATCACTTCATACTTAAATTCACGCGGTAAAAAAGGCAGGGTATCCAAACTCCACCTTTTATACTTGATATCATATTTTTCAGGATAGCTCATAGTGACCAGGTGCCCAACACACCAGGTCACTACAGAATCTTCTGATTCCAGATAGCCATCCTTTCTCTGTCCGTTAATTTTTAATGCTTTCGCAAATTCCTGAGCAACACTTGGTTTCTCAGCTATGTATAAGGATTTACCCATATTATTTATCTGCACTCATCTTTCTGAGAGGCCATGCAAGAAGAAGCGCACCGCCTGCCATATTTCCCAAAGTGACGATTATCATGCTCTTAACCATTGCTCCAATGGAAACTCCCGGTACCAGACATCCTGCTGTTACAAAGATACCCATATTTGCCACACAGTGCTCAAATCCGCTGACAACAAATCCAGAAATACACATAACGATCATCAAAAACTTTGCAGCTTCGCTCTTAAGCTTAATGCCACAAAGAACCCCAAGACATACAAAGAAGTTACACAAAACTGCACGGAAAAACATCTGACCTGCCGGAATTGCAAGTTTATTTCCGATAAATCCGGCAAAATAATCTGCTGTTCCGGATGCTCCCGCCCATACAAAAATCAGAGAAAGAATCAGACAGCCAACAAAGTTACCGATATAGCTGACTACCCATACTTTAGCCGCATCGCCCCAGCTGATCTTCTTGTCAAATGCTCCAAATGCCATCACCAGATTATTTCCGGTAAAAAGCTCGCCGCCTACCAGCGAAATCAGCAATACCGCAATCGAGAACACGAGTGCCCCCAGGAATTTCCCCCATGCCGATTCTTCGGCCCCTGAGAACACATTTCCCACAACATTGGAAAAGATCATTGCAACTACAATAAAGAACCCTGCCATGATCGCCCGCATGAAATACTTGAAAAAGTCATTTTTCAGCAGGGTAATCTTCGCGTTTGCTGCATTTGATAGTTTCTGTACATCCTCTTGATTCATAAAAAATACCTCCCTTTCCAAGGAACAGAGTATCTTATAAACTCTTTTGTTCCCTCCACATATTGTATTCTTGCATTATAGCATTTTTGATATAAATTCTCAATATATATACCGCAAAGTTTGATATTTTTATAACAAATTTTCATTTATTTTCGATAACTGTCAGTTATCGAATCTCCAGTGCATAATTTTCCCGGTCAGTCACTTCACCGATCATCGCACAGGAAAGAGCAGATTCACTCAATTCCAGAAGTATCTCTTCTGCTTCATCTGCCGGAACCGCCGCAAGAAGTCCGCCGGACGTCTGTGGATCAAAGACCAGATCCTCCCGCCAGAGTTCTGCTGTGCTTATGTAACCAGATTTTGCTGCAAATTCCCGGTTGCGATATGCGCCTCCCGGAATCAGGCCCATAGAGGCGTATTCTTCTACATCTGGAAGGATCGGAAGCGCTTTTGTATCGATCACAAGTGTCTTCTTGCTACCGTCCGCCATTTCCGTTCCATGTCCTCCAAGCCCAAACCCTGTCACATCTGTACAGGCATGAACAGTATGTCTTTTTAATACGTCACGGGCATATCTGTTTAGCGTCTTCATAGATTTCAAAGCTGCTTCCCGTGCCTCTTCAGATACCATATCGGCTTTGATAGCCGTATTCACAATACCCGTTCCAAGCGGTTTTGTAAGGATCAGCCTGTCACCTGTCTGAGCTCCGTAATTCTTCCAGAACTTCTCTGGATGTACAAAGCCTGTTACGCTCAGGCCATACTTCGGTGTATCATCCTGGATCGTATGCCCGCCGGCAAGTACAGCTCCCGCTTCCATTACTTTGTCCGCTCCGCCCTTCAGAATCTCACCAAGGATTGCTGTATCCATATCCTTCGGGAAAGCAACAATATTCAATGCGGTTTTCGGCTCACCACCCATAGCATAGACATCACTCAGTGCATTCGCCGCTGCGATCTGCCCAAAATCATATGGATCATCTGCAACCGGTGTAAAAAAATCCAGTGTCTGAATCATTGCCAGTTCATCCGAAATTCTGTAAACAGCCGCATCATCAGATGTTTCTGTTCCAACAAGAAGATTCGGATCCTGAAATTTCGGCAGTCCACAAAGTACACCTGCCAGCGTTCCCGGACCTACTTTCGCTGCACATCCACAATTGGGGGCGAGCTTTGTAAGATATACCTTCTCCATTTTGCTCAATTTCCTTTCTGTCTTGACCTTATTCGTCTATGATAACATAAATCTTCCGTTTTCTCCATGTCTTTTTTTGACAGAAAAACGCGAAAAACTGCCCTGGCAGATTTTATTTCCTGTCAGGACAGTTCTGGTTAAATATCATTATTTGAAATGATTTTTATTTCTTTGTAATATAGCCTTTTGCTTTCAGAGTTTCTGCACAGAGTACAGCTCCACCGGCAGCTCCTCTTACGGTGTTATGGGAAAGTCCGACGAATTTATAGTCGTAAACGGTATCTTCACGGAGACGTCCAACAGATACACCCATTCCGTGTTCGTAGTTGACATCCTCGCTTACCTGCGGACGGTTGTCTTCTTCCAGATACTGGATGAAATGTTTCGGTGCACTCGGAAGTTCCAGTTCCTGAGGAAGTCCCCTGAAATTCCTAAGTGCTTCGATCAGCTGTTCTTTTGTAGGTTTCTTACGGAATTTAACGAATACTGCAGCTGTATGTCCGTTCAGTACCGGAACACGCAGGCACTGGCATGTGATGACTGGTTCTGTAGCCGGTACGATCACTCCGTCTTCAATCTTACCCCACAGTCTCAACGGCTCTTTCTCGCTCTTTTCTTCTTCTCCACCGATATATGGAATGATATTGTGTTCCATTTCCGGCCAGTCTTTAAATGTCTTTCCTGCTCCGGAAATTGCCTGATATGTAGTAGCAACTACTTCATATGGTTCAAATTCTTTCCAAGCAGTAAGTACCGGTGCATAGCTCTGAATGGAGCAGTTTGGTTTAACAGCGATGAATCCCTTAGTAGTACCAAGGCGTTTCTTCTGATACTGGATCACATCAAAATGTTCCGGGTTGATTTCCGGCACTACCATCGGCACATCCGGTGTCCAGCGATGTGCACTGTTGTTGGAAACAACAGGAGTCTCTGTCTTTGCGTATTCTTCTTCAATCGCTTTGATCTCATCTTTGGACATGTCAACTGCGGAAAACACAAAGTCAACAGTAGAAGCAACTTTTTCTACTTCATTAACATTCATAACTACGATATTCTTTACTGCTTCCGGCATTGGAGTATCCATTTTCCATCTGCCGCCAACAGCTTCCTCATATGTCTTTCCAGCGCTTCTCGGGCTTGCTGCCAGAGTAACGACCTCAAACCACGGATGGTTTTCCAGAAGAGAAATAAATCTCTGTCCTACCATACCTGTAGCACCTAAAATACCGACTCTCAGTTTTTCACTCATAACAATCGTTCTCCTCACTCGTTTATTTCGCATGTGTCTTTGTACGGCACACATCTGTTTTCTTTGTACATACTATACCACTTTAATCAAAAATGCAAGTGGTTTTTAATTATTTTTCAGATATTCTTTGTTCTCTGCAATAATCTGCTCCATCACTTTCGGTCCCGGAGCACCATATGTCTCACGTTTTTCCACACATGTCTTCATGCTGATCGCCTCATAAATATCCTGTTCAAATACAGGTGAGATTTCTTTGTATTCTTCAAGCGGAAGTTCATCAAGAGAGATTCCCTTATCAATACAGGTCAGTACCAGGCGGCCTACAATACCATGTGCATCACGGAACGGAACTCCATGATTTACCAGATAGTCTGCAGCATCTGTAGCATTGGTAAATCCATTCTTTGCACTCGCTTCCATTACGTCTTTGCGGAATTCCATGGTAGAGACCATACCGGTAAATAATGCGATGCAGCCCTTCACGGTATCAATAGCATCAAAGGTAAGTTCTTTGTCTTCCTGCATGTCTTTGTTATATGCAAGCGGAATTCCCTTCATCGTTGTAAGAATAGAAGTCAGTGCACCATAGACACGTCCCGTCTTACCTCTTACAAGTTCTGCAATATCCGGATTCTTTTTCTGCGGCATAATACTGCTTCCGGTGCTGTATGCGTCATCAATCTCCACAAAGCGGTATTCATTGGAATTCCAGAGAATGATTTCCTCGCAGAAACGGCTCAGATGCATCATAACTGTGGACATGGCAGAAAGAAGTTCGATCACATAATCTCTGTCAGATACGGAATCCATACTGTTTCTGGTCGGTCCGTCAAAGCCCAGCAGCTCTGCAGTATAAAATCTGTCCAGCGGATAAGTGGTTCCTGCAAGCGCACCTGCTCCAAGCGGACAGGTATTCATACGTTTACGAATATCAGCCATACGGCTTCTGTCCCTGCGGAACATCTCAAAATATGCCCCTACATGATGTGCCAGTGTAACCGGCTGTGCTTTCTGCAAATGCGTAAATCCAGGCATATATGTGTGCACATTATTCTCCATGATCACCTGAAGAGCTTCCAGAAGTTTCTTCAGTTCTGCATCGATCTCTTCGATCTCATCACGCACATACAATTTCATATCAAGAGCGACCTGGTCATTACGACTTCTTCCTGTATGAAGCTTCTTACCCGGATCTCCGATACGGTCAATCAGATTTGCCTCTACAAAACTGTGAATATCTTCATATTCAGATGTAATCTCCAGTTTTCCGGATTCTACATCTGCAAGAATACTGTCCAGACCGCCAAGGATCTGATCTCTTTCTTCTTCTGTCAGGATGCCCTGCTTGGCCAGCATTCTGACATGAGCTTTACTTCCGCGGATATCCTGTTTATAAAATTTCTGGTCAAATGAAATTGAAGCATTGAAATTGTATACAAGTTTGTCCGTTTCTTTCGTGAAACGTCCTCCCCATAACTGTGCCATAATTTCCTCCTTATAATTCGCTATTTTTGCACTGTCCGTCCATATCATCGCAGGACAGTGCATAATTTCTTACCAGTTTACTACATTCCAGTGAAAAAGTCAAAGAACCGAACCCTCTGAAATTTGTTTTTGTTTCATTTTTTCTTCCTGCTCACGCTTTGAAAAGACACATCCACAATAATTCTGACGATAAAGACCATAGTCGTGTGACAGTTCAATAGAACGTTTATAACCGTTTTTCTTTTTGAAATCAGATGGCAGATGCTTTACTCCATAGATTTCTGCCAGTGCTTCCCCAATTTCATTGATCTTCTCTGCATTTTTCAGAGGACTGATTGACAAGGTCGTCGTAAAGTAATCGTAGTTTCCCTCTTTTGCAAGTTTTGCAGCTTCCTCCATGCGTAGCCGATAACATTTAAAACAGCGTTTCCCACCTTCCGGAACCCTTTCCAGCCCACGGGCCATCTCATAAAATATCTGCGGATCATAAGTTCCCTCCATAATATGAACCGGATGGGTAAACGACATCTCTGCGACAAGCCGTTGGATCTCTGCCACTCTCTTTCGATACTCTTCCTCCAGTGAGATATTTGGATTATAAAAAAATACCGTGATCTCAAAATACTGCGACAGGTATTCTAGAACATAACTGCTGCATGGTGCACAACAGCTGTGCAAAAAAAGACGCGGCACTTTTTCTTCTTTTTGGGTATGTTCAAGGAGCTGATCGAGCTCTCTCTGATAATTTCGTTTATTCAATCCTGTTACCTTCTTTTTCTATCTATATATGGATCGTCTGCTGTAAACTATTTTACGATCCCGATACAACATATCATATCACATGAAATGTTTTTCGCATATCTTAAAATATAGATTCCTGTATACAGATCTGAAATCCGTATGCAAAATTTTACGCATGTATCTTGTGGAGGTATTTTTATGAAACCCCTTCTGGAAATCAGAAATGTTTCTCTTTCTTATCATACCGTATCCGGAGAAACAAAAGCTCTTTCAAATATATCGTTTAACCTAATGCCAAGTGAATTTCTTGCTGTTGTCGGTCCGTCCGGCTGTGGAAAATCCACACTTCTGAACCTAATCTGCGGCATGCTCCTGGCAGAGGAGGGCACGATTCTTATGAACGGCATTCCTCCGTCCTCCGGTGACCCACGAATCGGATATATGCTCCAGAAAGATCATCTTCTGGAATGGCGAACCATCTATCAGAACGTAATTCTTGGACTTGAGATCCGCAATGAAAAAACGCCAGAAAAGCTTGCTTATATCGAAGAAATGCTAGACACTTACGGACTTGACAAATTCCGTACTGCCCGTCCTTCTCAGTTATCCGGCGGGATGCGACAGCGTGCAGCTCTCATCCGCACACTAGCATTAAAACCAGACCTGCTCCTGCTTGATGAACCTTTTTCTGCTCTGGACTATCAGACACGACTGAATGTCAGCGATGACATCGGACGTATCCTGAAAAAGGAAAATAAGCCGGCAATCTTGGTCACTCATGATATTTCCGAGGCGATCAGTATGGCAGACCGTGTGATAATTCTGACCAAACGTCCTGCCCATGTTGCACGCATTGTCCCAATCCGGCTTTCACTGGATGAGAAGACACCGCTCGCTGCACGCGGTGCACCGGAATTTAAATCCTATTTTAATCTTATATGGAAGGAGCTGAACCAGTATGCCTGAACATTCTCCTGCACAAAAACAGTACCTTCTTCGTGTCCGGCGGAAAAAATATATGATTCACGTGTCCAGGATACTTTTGTTCCTGGGCTTTCTGTTTTTATGGGAAGTGTCTGCCAGACGGAGATGGATTGATTCTTTTATCTTCAGCAGTCCGTCTGAAATCTGGCAGACATTTTTTACAATGATCCAGGATCAGTCCCTGTTTACACATATCGGGATCACCCTGACAGAAACACTGGTCAGTTTTGTGTTTACTGTTTTTCTCGGGATTGGCACAGCAGTTCTTCTGTGGTGCTGTCCGAAACTTTCGCGGATCCTGGAGCCTTACCTCGTCGTCCTAAACAGTCTGCCAAAATCCGCCCTTGCCCCACTCCTGATCGTATGGCTGGGTGCAAATATACGCACAATCATTGTCGCAGGAATGTCTGTGGCGATCTTTGGCTCGATCATCAATCTCTACACTGGCTTCCGCGAAGCTGACCCAGAGAAACTCAAGCTCATCCGCACCCTCGGCGGCACAAAAAAAGACGAACTGACAAAGATTGTCCTTCCGTCTTCTGTGCCCCTCATCTTAAGTGTGATGAAAGTCAATATTGGGTTGTGCCTTGTCGGCGTGATCATCGGAGAATTCATTGGCGCCCGCCAGGGACTTGGATACCTGATCATCTACGGTTCCCAGACGTTTAACTGTGCAGGCATACGGATACGAACTGATATCGTAATACTCATTTTTTGCCTATTTTCCGGCTATTCCAGAATTTCCCAGCAGCCTTTGCCACCGGCACCATTAAAACGAATTCGCCCTTCTTTTTTTAATACTTTTAATTTATAATTCGCTCCAGACAAACTACAGCCTATTTCTTTTGCAATCATTTTTCCTGTAATACGTGGATTCTCGCGAATAAGATCAACAACAACTTCGCGTGCGTCACACTGTCTGCTTTTATAATCTAATCTGTTTCCATAATCAACTCTGAAACATTTCTTATCGCCGTCAAAGATTTTAAGATCCATGCAACCTGTTACACTCGACAGACTGAAATATATTTCCATATATCGCGGATACACCACAATCTTGTCAACTTCTTCCAGCATATCGTCAATCGTTGCCTTTTTAAACAGATCATCGTCATTTAGCCTGGTTTCTATTTCCTGCAGGCGGTCTTTTATATTCTGTGTATTGGAAGTCCTCTCAGTTAACTCTAATATTTTCTTTTTGTTTTGATCTCGCTTCTTTTCCAGTTCTTCCTGTTTCGTCCTATACATCTGATCTGTCAGCACACCGTCTATCAGCTTATCGACAAGAAATTTCATTTTTCTCTCGATGTCTTCCTGCTCTCGCTCCAGCTTCTCAATTTCTTTTGTGCCGTCCTGATTATTCAGCGACTTTGAAAGCAGTTTCATCATTTTTTCAATGATCTTTTTCTTATTCTTCTGATATTGGTTGCTGCAGATTTCTTCTAAAACAGCGTAAAACTCATTTTCCGCAATATTAATGTTGTCGCATCCCTTTTCGTTTTCCAAGAACACTTTTCGCAGATTTGGCCGAGCGCGCAAATTATCGGATCTGCCGAGTTCCAAATAGGAGCTACAAGCCCAGGTATATATCAGCTCGTGATTGCTGTGTTTTCGGTGCACTTTCCTCCAATAAAGCTGGCCGCACATACCACATACTATTTTACCGCTCAGCTGATATTTTCCGGGATTTTTACCGATATCGTCTCCGCCGTCTTTTATTTTCACAGAACGTTTATCAATCTGCTCATTCGCTGCATTCCAGAGCTCGTCAGATACCGTTCTCGGCACTTTATCTTCATGGATATATATTTTCTCTTTAGGATTTTTAATTGTTCGCTTGCTGTCAAAATCAAAGTGATATTTACCCATGACTGCAGTACCCTTATTAATCGGGTTTCTGAGCATCCTTAATATATAACTGGATGTGAATGGCTTTCCATCGCGATTGACAATTCCTCTATTTCGCATGATCGTAGATATCGTACGTGTTCCGTAACCTGCCGCACACAACCTGTACATTTCACGCTTAATTTCTGCCTCTTTCTCTACTAATGCTACACTTTTATCTGGCATACGTTTGAAACCGTATGCATTTCCAGGGAGCATGACGTTCCCACCATCCCTCTGGCGATTTCGGTGAGCATTGTTGATTTTTTTGCTGAGTTCTCGGCTATATTCTTCCGCTAAAATTGCCTTAATACCCGTGATAAGAGCATCATCTGTACTGTAAAATTTGTTTTCTATGTACATATAAAGTTTCTTCTGCTCTGTACACAGACGGTCTACAAACAGGTACCAGTCTTTAGTATTTCGCATCAGACGATCCTGTGATTTGATTACGATTACGTCAAATTTGTCTGTCAGGAGATCATTAAATAATCTCTTGTATTCATTGCGGCCTTTTGCGGTAGTTCCGGACCGACTTTCCACGTATCGATCTACAAGAACCCAGCCGTATTGTCTTACACAAGACTCAGCTTCTGCAACTTGTTTTTCAAGGGCGTTTTTCTGGCTTTCTTCTTCTGTACTACACCGGCAATAGATAACAGCTCGTATCATATATTGCCTTCCTTCTTTACCAATATGTACAGTTTACTTTTTTCTTCAGGAGTTATTAATTTCTCCTGCAGTAATAATTCTGCTAATTTTAATATAATTCTGTTCTCATTTTCGACCATAGGATTATTCCTCTTACATACTGCTCAATAATTAGCATATTCAGTCAATCAACTTTCCGTCTCTTAACAGAGGAATAATCTTTATGTTTCCATGTTCATTTCCTCTATTAATCACTATTAATATGTTATTTCTGGTGAAAAATAGCAAAAATTCGCATGTTTATAGTCGTTATTTTATCTTTTCTATTCTTTTTATTTAATTTCCTCCTTTTTCCTTTTATTTACTATTAAAACAATACTTAAATCTATTTCAGCTTCTAGGATTTATGCTATAATGTTTATAGAATAAATTTACAGGAGGGAAAATAGATTGAAATATTGTGTAGTACTAAAATATTCACAAGATGATAAAAGTTATATAGTGACCGTTCCAGATCTACCGGGATGTATGGCGGATGGAAGGACACCTAACGAGGCATTTGAAAATGCAAAAAATGTGATTACGGAATGGATAGATACGGCAAAGGCAGCAGGGAGGGAGATACCAGAACCATCTTTTGGGCAAGATAATTTTTAAGGGACAGCGGATATGCTGCCCCTTTTTATTTCTTCTATATTAAAAGAAAATGAAATCTATAATTCGCCTGAATAGAGACTGATTATTAGCCGCTGCTACCTGCTGGAATTCGTCCTGTTGCTGTCGCATCAACTCGAATTGCTGCTGTTGTTGAAATTGCTCTGTCTGTTGCTGGAACAACTCCTGCTGCATAGCGTCCTGCTGGTAGTACAGGTCATTCATACCACCGAAATCATCGAAGCCACTGTTAAAATCATTAAATCCACCAAAATCATCAAACATTTTTGTATACCTCCACGTTATTAATATCTGTAGGCTCTGGTATCCGGATACCTTCCTTATTTGCTGCAGTTATCCAGGCCTGTTTCGCATCTGCTATCATTGCCGGAATATCCTCCCATCGTTGGCAGCAGGTGATACATCCGGGTAGATCTGGAATAAATACAGTGTAGCCGCCCTCAACTGGATCCTCTATGATTAAAATAGGATATTTTAACCGTAAAAAATAATCTATCTTATTCATACCTGCAGCCCTCCGTTCTGATATTGGTGACTAAGCCGGTAAAATGTGGTCCTGCTAAGTCCTGTCAGTCCCATCGCAGCCGCTGCGGTAATCTCTCCTCGCGTCCAGCGTTGCATTACCTCATTATAGTTAGCGGGTAACTGTATTTGTGGCCTGCCGTAGTTGTTCCAAGCAGGTTTGTCCCGGATCCGATCAACGCCCTGGGTTTGACGTTTTTGCGTGCGCTGTATTTCGTGATCAATGACATAATCGAGAGTGCTTATGACGGTGTCCAGGACCATGTCGGATATTTCCGGATTGCAAATTGTGGTTGTTGGGATATCCAGAATTTTCACGTGGATATTGTGATCTCGATAATACTGCAGTTCCTGGCGTGCGCTGCGTTTGCCACCAAGAGCCTCCAGATCATAGACAATAAGAGTATCACCTGATTTCAACAAGTGATTTTTCAAGTGCTGATATTGTTCTCTGTCTGGTATTTTTCCGTGAAATCGTTCGATTATTGTGTTGTCATCAGTTGCTCCTGCCGCCTGCAGCCTTTTCTTATGTGTAGCTGTGCGGTATGTAGATATGTAATAGTAAGTTTTGGTTACATGTTCTATAGTTCCTCCTAGTTGTTAATTTTCTTAATATCAGACGCGTCCGGGTGTTACCGTATGTAGTAGGATTTGTCCGGCCACCGATCACATAGAAACGGTGGACTTTTTGGAATATTATTGCTATTAGCAGAGCGGTATTTCCGCCAGTGTGTAATCAGGGTTGCTGTCGGTAGCAATGCGGATACTCTGCCGCTGTTCCTGCTGACTGATGGAGTTTCTACCTATTATGTGTTGTAGGGCAAAGTTAATCGTTCTGTTGGCTTCCTCTGGTGTCAGTCCAACATAGTTTTTTAGTGAAAATTCTGTCTGTTGAAGGATTTCATCAAGATTACGCTCAATCAATTCGCTTAAATAGTAGATTTCGCTTTCTGGCATATTGTGCGCTCTCCTTCCTTTTTGAGGTTTTCCGGGGGATCTCTAAGCTTCTTTTCAATATTACCGGCTATTATTTCTTATTAATAGTTCGTAATCTTGCACACTCAAAGATGGTAGCCAATGCTAACGCATTCATCAAAAAATAAAAACTGTTGACATTTTTACAAGCTTTTAAAAAAATGCTTCTTTCCTCTCCTACTTTTAAATAGATATAACAGCTCAAGATTATTTTTAGTAACTATTGATTTTATTTGCCGCTTTACAAAATTGTGCATTTTATACAAAAATAGTGGTCTAAAAAGCTATTTTATTGACATTTATGTTACAACCGTACCCTTATAATATATATAGAGTACGGTTACTATTAGAACTTTTCGTACTGTAAACTCAACAATCGTTAATGAGCTCTTGAGCCGTTAATTTTTCTAAAAGTAACATCAGTCAGAGACATAATTTTAAGAGCTAATAATATAACCTATGATTTGTAATATCAAAAACAAAACGCTTTACGCTGACCACGTTCTTTGGGTCGATAGATATACTGGCTAGTAAATTAAATTAATAGCTGGTATATTTTACACACTTAGAGCTCCCCCGGCAAATCTCATTTTTAATTGTAAAGATACTTTTTTCTGGAAAACTTTTGAAGCATCGGGCCGCTCCAAGAACGACCCGTTTTATATAACAGGGAGAATGAACATCTCCTTCAGATCTGATATATACATTATATGACAGGTGTTCCAAAAAGTCTATTGACGTACCTCACAAATGCTATTGTGTGTAACACTCATCCAATTTGTTTTAAAAACTGACAATATCAACCTTTTTGCTATAAGAACAAACGCATACAATTTTTTATGCTCTAAAAGTATTTTTCTTGTAAAATCTGCACAAGTATTTGTCGGCTTTTCTTACTTTTCCCCTTAAAAATCATTCGTCATTTTGCACAATTATATATTCATATATCTGAATAAAAATTGAAGTATCCCAAAAAGCATTCCAAAAGTCAATGTGACGAAAATACTATTTATACACATAAACCCTGTATTTTCAAAAGTTTCTATGATACTATTTCCACATAATTATACAAGAAAGAGGTGTTGTGCAAAATGACTAATAAAATTGATTACGGTGAATGGAATCCTGACCGGCTTGAAACGGACGACGAGGACCTGATGCGGACAATCTATGCGTATTACTGCAATGCCGGCTACCCTCACAAGCTACAGGACGCTATTGACGATACTATTAAGATCTTGTCTACCATGGATAACACATACCTGGAAATCGAGTCTCTGGTAATGGAGATGGCCGGTGCTGCCGATCTGTGGGGGTTTCAACAAGGATTCCGGGCAGCAATTGAAATGTTGTCTGGTAACACGTTCAGAAAAATTTTTAACAAGGAGGAGGAAAGCGATGAGCGATAATAAGGGAATATCAGAAACCATTAACGAATTGTACGGAATCGTCAAAGATGTCAATAATTACGGTCAAACCTACTATTATCAACAAGCCAAAGAGATCGCAGCTGAGACAGCTATTGCGATGATCCGCGATGGTATATCTCCTGCTGATATCAGAATATGCATTGACAGCTGGTATGGGGTCACGATTCCTGACCATGCAATGCGTATTTTACAGGCAGAGGCTGGATCCGATGAAGAAGATGAGACATTAACTGGCAAGAGGAGAACTGACCTCTCACCGTCCGGCCTCCGCGATCGGTGCTGTCGGGTCCGCAAGGTCAGACGAATGTGTGAATGTGGCGTATCACCTGACATCATCCACAGTGTCTTTCCGGAACTGTCTGAAGAGGAAATCGGCAATATCTGTTCCAGTGTTGATAATTCCGGAGCAAGAGTTGACAATCTGGCACTCAGACGGCTGCAGGAGGCAACTGCTACTCCTCTCAAAACAACAGCCGAGCACGTGGCATACCTCAAAGGCCGCAGCGATAAGGCCAGGGAGGTAATCCAGAATCTATACTGTAATCATGGTGGCAATGCTCATTCCGTCTATGATTTTTTCCAAGATGATGTTATTAAATATGAGGAAATAGTAGGCTGGAAACAGGAGGCGGCCGATTACATGGAGAGACACCTTGCAAGCCGGATTGCCCGTCGTACAGCCGTCCGGATGTTACAGGATGGACAGGAACCAGCCGAAGTACGCACGAACATTGAAAAATGGTTTTCTATCCGCTTTTCAGATACCCAGATAATCGCAATTAGACGACAGGCAGACCTTGAGAGTTGCATGTCAGAAATGACAGTTGTACTGGACAAGGAGGGCAAAAATGATGTTTGATGACAATTACGAACCAACCGAGACAGATCTCAAAAATCCGCATTTAAAAGAATTCATAATCAAAGATGATGAAACGGCTCAACGCCTGATTGATGCAATAGAGGCGCCTCCTGCAATATCAATCGAGGAAGTTCATGAACGTATGAAAAAATCCGGCAATCATATTGCAACACATGAGGACATTGAAAGACTGTTCGCAGCAGTCAAGAAAAAGGAGGACAATTAAATATGGAATGCAGAACCAGCGGCGCACTGAGAAAAAGCGCCCTTGATAGAGTTCTTGACCTTTTCCCAGAAGATAAAGATATCTATGGAAACTGGCAGAAATACGTCCGAATATACGCCATGGGCTACGCGGACGCTCCCGGCACTATGGACAATATACCTAGTTATTGGGGCTCTCTTGGCTATGATTATAATGCTGGATTTAGAGAAGGCACCCGGCGTGCACTATTACGCGCAGCTCTGTCAATCCTTAATAACAGCATCAAACACGGTGTGTCACAGGGTTATCTGTACGATCAGGTTCAGACCTGTACCTCCCCAGAATGTTTTGCAATCGTATATTTACTATACTCCTGCCTCCAACAGACCGAAGAGGAACGCCTCGAAATTGCAAAACAGGATTTTTTAAAAAAGGAAACCGATGACGATGATGAAAATATTATGATGGAGTACGGAATCGATCTTAAAACCTGCAAGGCCTGGAAACAGGAGGCACCCAAAAACCGCCCTTATCCTGACCGATATCATGCCGCCGATCCGGTTCTTTTACGGGGTGCTCTTGCCGTATTGCAGCAGCAATTTCCGGATCAAACAGAGGCTTATGATGAAATCGAAATCGGATTAAAAATTTACCTGGCTGGCTTCTATGATTCCGTCAGAAATTGTGTTAAAACCTGGCTCAAAAAATCCGGTAATCCTGAATTAATAATCCAACTGCTGCAGGAGCTCAATAATCTTTTCCGAAAGGGTACTCCTCCCGATCAAATCCCAGCCTCTTTTGTCGATCGGGCACCAGAACACACTAGGCCACTTTTTCAACTTTTAGTCAATTTTTATAAAGAGAGCTTATATGAAAATAGTTAAGGGGTCAATTACGACCCCTTTTCAAATCCTCTCCAAAATCAATAATTCCCAAGCAAAACCCTATAAAATCGTTTAAAAACCTATAGAAATCGAGCAAAAACCTATTTTTTCCTAGTTCTGTCCGTTCTGCTGTCTCTTTTTCATCAGTTCTTCAACTCGTCTTTCACTCTCCTTAATTTCCTCTTCGGAAAAAAGTTGTTTTTTCAATTTTCTCCACGTTATTCCATTTGGATCCATTTTGGCTACCCTCCACTTCTATTATCTTTAATTATACTCTATAATGCCTTATCCGGCATTATTAATTTTCATTTATGCCACATACGGCATTATTGCCTTTTACTTATGCCACATACGGCATTAACTTTTAATGCTTATGCCCTATACGGCATTTTCACCGTTTAATTATGCCTCATACGGCATAAACTCCCTTTTTAATAATACTACTCTATGCCGTATTTGGCATTTTCTATTTTTTCTCAATACTTATTCTGATTATCCACTTAGAAAAATCCGTCTTTTCCTAAAATGGATCTTCTTAGAATAGAATTCGCACGCCGGCCTTTTTCTAAAATAGCAATTTCAGGACGAGTGTTTTCAGATCTTTTTAAAATATCAACTTTTACGGAGAACCAGGATTTCTAAAAGTTGGCAGTAGGATTAATCAAAAATTACCTGGAAACCAAACAAACCGTTCTATAAATCATATAAACATTGCTATTTTCCCAACTTTTATTGTTCTAAATTCCAACTTTTATGAAAAAATGTCAACTTTTTGTTTTAAAAGAACAAGTGATTTTCCTAGAAGAGAGCAACGCCTGATGCCCTAAAAGTTGACGTTTAAAAGTTGAAACAGAACCTGAAAACCGGTCCTACTGATTAATGAATTCTAATGTATCGGATGCACCAGCATAATATGCCAGTTGTTCTACGCGCTCGCTACGGGATCTCATACAGAAAATCAGATCGTCTATAATACTCCTGTCGTTATTTGTTAATTGCAAATTCTCATACCGCCATTGTAGTTCCTCTAAATCCCTGTTGTCCTGTGCTACCGCCTCAGTTTTGCCTATCTGTCGCATAGATTCCAGCCGGCGTTGTTCAAAAATGCCGCCAATGTTAATTTCAATCTCATCCATTTTGTAAAAAACTTCCCACATAATTATAATTATACTATACCTATGTACAGAATATTTTACAATTATTACCGTTCGCCATTTTTCGACACTTGAACGGTGTCTATTTTATTGTCGTCCGATGTCTAATATGCTATATTTGTATTAATATGGAAGGAGAAATTTATAAGCACTATAAATCATGCTGCAGCAGCCAAAAATTTTTATGAATATTGGATGGACAAATGATATGAAAAAGGCGAAAGTCAGCCGTTCTGGTTGTCGCTGCTACGACAGGTTTTTGGGATTGAAGAACCGGAAAAATATATAAAATTTGAGGAGCAGGTAAAATTAGATCATACGAACTTCATTGATGCATATATTCCACAGACAAGAGTATTGATAGAACAAAAAGGGCGAAAAAGAGACCTTCGAAAACCTACCAGACAGGCAGACGGTTCTATCCTTACTCCATTTGAACAAGCTAAACGATACAGCATTGAATTACCATTTTCAAAACACCCGCGCTGGGTAGTAGCGTGCAACTTCAAAGAATTTCATATTTATGATATGGAAAAACCTGACGGTGAACCAATAATAGTCGAACTTAAAAACCTTTACAGAGATTATTATTTGTTACAATTCCTAGTAGAGGAACGTGAAGAACCATTAAAGCGCGAGGTTGATATTTCAATGGCTGCCGGCGATATCGTTGGCAGGCTTTACGATGCTCTTGCTAACTAGTATGATGATCCCACCTGCGAACATTCCCTGCGTAGCCTTAACATACTATGTGTACGATTTGTATTTTGTCTGTATGCAGAAGACGCTGGAGTATTTCCTCATCATGGACAGTTCAGAGATTATCTTTCTGGATATAGTCCGCGTCATATGCGTAATGCTGTAATAGATCTATTTCAAACGCTGGATACTGAAATAAAAAACAGAAGCTCCTACCTCCTGGATGAATTGAAAGATTTTCCGTATGTAAACGGCGGTCTGTTTGCGGACGAATGAAGAGCGATTACAGTTATTCGACACAGCTTGTATACAACACTTTTCCATGGCCATCTCCTACTGAAAAACAAAAAGCTCGTATAGAGCAGACCGCCCAGACAATTTTGGACGCAAGAGCGTTATATCCGGATTGCAGCCTAGCAGATCTTTACGATCCTGTAACGATGCCAGAGGAATTATCTAGGGCACACCGTTTGAATGATAAAGCTGTTATGGAGGCTTATGGAATTACGAAGGATGATCCGGCTTTTTTCTCTGAAGAGGCATGTGTAGCTGAGTTGATGAAAAAATATCAAGAATTGACATCTAAATAACCGCTAAGGAGGTTCCTATGAAACAGCTTGTCTTCCAGACCTTAGAAGAATCTGAAAAATATTGGTCTTCAGCACCTATCGAGGAAAAGAAAAAGATAATTCAGTTTAGTCATCAAAAAGATTCTCTTAATACAAATTATTCTATCTGGGGCGCGCCAACAGTTGAATTTTTAAGAATTCTTTTGTGTGATCTATATCAAATTCGTGATATATATTTAAGATACGATTCTCTGAATCAATTGGAAAAACATGGATTAGCACACATAATCATTTCCGCTACATCTGCCTATATTGAAGGTAAATATAAGCATATTTTATTAGCACATTATTCTGAAGATAACGTAAATAAAGTCGTATTTTTATCCATATCTTCAGATTGTTCTAAGGCAATGAATAGACTTCAGATTTTCTCTATGGACATCCTGAGGGTAGTTAAGAAGCTCGAAATTCCGGATTATATAAAAACGGATACTGATTTAAAGAATTGGCTACAAGCTGAATATAATACTAAAGAAATTCATCTCTTTAAAGGGGTATTTGAAAAATATGATCCAAATGTTATTGACTATTTTGGAAATTACATACACCCGAGAGTAAAGCGAATCATCAGCATGGCTGATACCTGGGATCAAATCAAATGCTACAGAAATTTGTTGGCTCACCCGCAAGAAAAAGTCAATGAACGGGCTTTAAAGATGGCTTGTGAGGCACTCCTCTCTGAGGAGTTTATGCATAGAATAGAGGGGGTTACCCTCTGGCTACTCTCGTTATTGCCGGCCCAACGACAAGAGATTGTAGATAGGCTAAGCTCTTAAATCTTTCCGAAATATGAAATCTATTGTAATAACAAGAAAATGACCCGGATTAGGGGCGGTGACGTAAGAAAACATTTATGTGCGAGAATCGGCGTAGTTTAGGCTATGCCGGTTTTCTTTTCTTTTTGGGCTGCTTGGGATTGCTCCCTTGCGTCCTCAAAATCAAATGCACCAATGAAGTTATAGACGATCTCGATTTCTCTGACCTTGATGCGCGGCTCATTCTCGTCCGGCGTGTAAACCTCGGAGATATAAATTTTCTCCACAAACTCCCGGAGAACAGAGGCGTCAAGCTGCTGCATATCAGTGTACTTCCTGACCGCTGCAATAAACTGTCTGACATTGACTTTCTGCTTTTCCTGTTCCTTGACTTCTTGCCGAAGATATTCGATAAGGTTTGTAAGATTAGTCTGTTCCAATTCATAGTCACGGGACAGTTTGATGAAACGCTCGTCGGAGAGCTTGCCGGAAATGTTATCCTCGTACAGTCGATTGATGATAACATCCAGCTCGGCAATCCGCTTTTGCGATTGCGCCAGAGCATCTTTCTTTTGTGCCAGCTCCTTGTCCCGTTCCCGCAGGCTTTGATCTGCGGCCCGCTGCACAAAGTTGTCCTCATACTGCGTCACATACTGAATGGCTTCCCGCAGGTTTCGCAGCACGATTTCTTCAAGGACAACGCTCCGGATAGAATGGGTCGAACATAAGGTACGGCCTTTGCGATAGGTAGAACAGATGTAATATTCCTGCTCTGGCTTGTAGCAATTAGCACGGCACAGGTACATCTTGCCGCCGCAATCCGCACAGTACAGCAGGCCGGAAAACATTCCCATGTCACCCATTCTGGTAGGACGGCGACGGCCCTGCTGTACGACGGCTTTTTTTCTTTGCCGTCGCCCGGCAGTTGAAACAATACTGTTTATTTGATTTCCAATGAAATGGTTAGTGTATCATTTTCAATTTTAGCGAACACATTGCCGCCGAGCTTGTCAGTTAATAGTTTTACCACAGCAAGTCCCACTCCTGTACCGCTATTATGCCTTGATTTGTCCCCGGTATAAAATCTTTCAAATAGTCGGTTTGGGTCTATTTCCACCTTACTATCAATGGGATTTTCAATGATAAAAATAGCACTCTTTTCTTTGCCTTGCTTCAAATCAATTTTAATCGAGCCAGAGGAATATCGAATAGCATTTATAATAAGATTTTGAAAAATACGTTCTACCATACCATAGTCCGAATGGAGATAAACGGAATGATCTGGCAGACCAATTACAGGAGATATGCCTTTTGCTTCCAATGCTGGGGCGTTCTCTGTGATAAGATTTATCAGCAAATTTGTTAAGTTGAAATCTTCACGCACAGGAGTTACTTCTTTTGCGTCTATTACAGAAAGATCGTAAAAGGTTTGTATCAGCTCTTTCATTCTTTCTGCTTTATTATAAATGGTTTCTATACGCTGTGTTTGACCTGCTGATAAATTCTCCTTTTTTAATAATTGTAAATGGCCAAGTATTACCGTCAGAGGGGTACGCAAGTCATGTGAAATATTAGCAATGGACTCTTTCAAATACATTTCGTGCCGTAATGTGCTTGCAATGGACTGTCTTTGCTTTTCATTATACTGGTTTAATACTGCGGCCAGTTGTTCTATATCTTTATCAACAAGAGAGATGTCCAGCATCTTTTCCGATTTTCCAGTTGTAAGATCGGTCATTTGTTTCGATAGGTTACGGATTTGTCTTTTGATTTGCACATATTTGAAAAGCACTACTATCAAGACTGCGATAACTAAAATTAACAACAGCTTTATTCCAGACACCTCCCTCCTTGTTATTTGAGTTCACATTTGCGAAAGCTAATCCATGAAAAGGTTATCAAAGCAACTATCCAAACAACGCCAACTAAAATGGCCCATGGCAAAAAATAGGTCACAGAAAAAACCGCTTCCCGTATCTGATAGGTTGCCAAAAATGCAACAGGAAGATCGAACATCATTCCATACCCAAGATAAAGGCTAAGAACAAAAGTGACTAAAGCGGTAACAGCTATTGCTCTTGCAGAGCTTCTTAACCAAAAAACAATCCAGATTGCAATAAGAAAAGTCGCACTGTTCAAAAGCAGAGAATATAAAATCGCCTTACTGGCCTGATAACAAAGGTTGCCTGCTTCGGTAATACCAAAGCGGACACTTTCTCTTATACAACCAGCCACAGGATAAACAAGAACCATGATATTAAATGCAATTAAGTATGAGATTACTTTAGCAAAGAAAATGGTTTTTCTCGAATGTCCTGCATTGACCTCAAGATCAATCGTCCGACTGGAAAATTCCTGTCCTAAAATCAGAGCTAAAATACTGGATATAATAATCAGGAGAAAGGTTGAATCGTAAACCATTCCATTAAAAATATCTGCGAGGGATGTAGCAGCCCCACCCATAGGCCCCATAGCTTCCGGGACATAAGTATCTGCAGTAAAAAAACCAATCAAAAATATCCCTATTAAACCGCACCAATAAAAGATATTATGTGATAATTGATATTTTTCCATTTTCAGTAAGTTGTTCATTCCCACACCTCCTTGTTATTTCAAATCCGAGCGTCGGAACCACAGATAAGTACCTAAGCATAATGCCAGTACCCATAAAAAATCTGAAAACATGAATTGCCCGCCGGATATGTTGGATTGTTGCAATGCCATAAGCCGAAGCTGGCCCATAGGCAATATTTGTGAGATAAGCTGCGCTTGATCTCCATTCATCAAAAAGACCATTAAGAAAAAGAGTACCATCGGCACAGCCATACTCTTTCCTATATCACGGAAAATGAAGGCAAAGAAAAAAGGTAATAGGCACATTGCAAATTGCGAAACAATCACCATTACAACTATGCCGATGCTTGCCAATGCTCCTTTAGTGACAAACGTACCAATTATGCTATGTAACAACAGTGGAAAAGACAGGATAACCATGCAGGCGATTTGATGAACTACCAGCTTCGCAAATAGTATCTTTCCGCGTCGATGTCCGGCATTGATATATGATTGTAATGTTCTTCTGCCAAAATCATTTCCAACAAACAGGGCAGAAAAGATGATTGTGAGGAAATATAGGATTGGCATATTGTATATCGAAGCAAAGAAAAGGTTGGATGTTTCCCCAACGCTATCCAGTAATAACACACTACTTAAAAGGAGATTAAACAATCCTATCCCCCAAAAATACCAGCTATGGAACAGCTTATAAAATTCAGCTTTTAGGAGATTTGACATTTCCTGTCCCTCCTATTTTGCTTAAAAAGTAATCTTCTAATGTATCACCGGCCACAGAAAGACCTGTAACGAGAATATGTGCATCTGACAAAGCAGCAGCCACTTTTTCCATATCATCGAGATAATCATATAGGCGAATCATACCATCTGGCATCAGCTTAAAACTATCTGTGTGTAGCGTTTCTTCCAAAACGATCAGAGCTTTTTGTGGATCAGTTGCCTTTATTGCGATATGCCGTTTGCAACGATCATTTAGTTCTCGATCTGATATTTCTTCGATAATTTTGCCTTTGTCTATTAAAATAAACTCTGATGCTGTCTGATACAGTTCCTCTAAGATATGGCTGGATACCAATATCGTCATTCCGTATTCCTTATTCAAGGACTTTAGCAAATTACGAATTTCCACAATTCCAGCAGGATCAAGCCCATTGATCGGTTCATCCAAAATAAGAAATTCTGGTGTATTTAATAGTGCGATTGCAATACCCAATCGCTGTCGCATCCCCAGCGAAAAATTACGGACAGCTTTTTTCCCGGTATCTTTCAGACCTACCATGTCTAAAGTTTTTTGGATAACTGCTTTGTCAGGGATACCACGTTGGATACGCTGTATCTCCATATTTTGATAAGCGGTCATTGTCGAAAAAAGCGCAGGTGTTTCGATCATGCAACCGATCCGCTTCCTCTGTTCCTGCAATTCCTTTTCGACGGTTTTCCCCCACAACGATAAGGTGCCGCTTGTCGGAAACGCTAATCCTGTAACCAATCTTAAAAAGGTGGTCTTTCCTGCTCCATTTTGGCCTATGAAGCCATAAATTTTCCCCTTTTCAATTTTCAAATCAATATGATCTAAGGCAACTGTGTGCCGGTATTCTTTTGTTAAGTCATGTGCTTCCAAAATAACAGAACTCATGTTGTCATCCTCCTTTACATTTTAGTGTAAGGGGAAATCATAAAAAATTTCTTAATTTCTATTTGGAAACCATAAAAAAAGCATAAAGCCAAGAGCTTACCCCTCGGCTTTATGCAAACGGTATCCAATGCCCCACACAGTATCTATAAACTCTTTATCCGGGCAAATGGCTTTCATCTTGTTTCGCAAGTTGCTAATATGGACATTCAAGGTGTTGTCCTCGCTGATATACTCTGTATTCCAAACACTTTGAAACAAATTCGCCTTTGAGAAGATCTTGTCCGGGTATTTCATAAGCAATTCCAGTATAGCAAATTCTTTCGCAGTTAAAGGTAACTCCGCCCCTTGTAGAATAGCTCTGTTGCCGTCTAAATCTAAAACCAAATCATTGCACTTCAAAGATGACGGCGTGCTGTTTTGAAATTGAATCCGGCGTAAGTTGCTTTCAATTCTGGCGAGAACTTCTTCCATATCGAAAGGTTTTGTAATGTAATCATCCGCACCAAGCCGCAACAAATCAATCTTGTTCTGTGTTGTTTCCTTTGCTGAAATTACTATGACAGGAACCGTTGAGAATTTACGAATATCCGCAAGTATAGTATCACCACTCCGATAAGGCAGCATTATATCAAGCAGAATAAGATCAATCTGATGTTCTTGTATGCAGTCTAACACATGAAGCCCATCATACTGACAAAGCACCTCATATCCATTTCCCTGTAAAAAATCAGCCAGCAATTTGCTGATCTCTAAATCATCCTCAACAATCAAAATTTTCATGTTATTCTATGTTCACCTGCCTTATGTCAGCATTGCACTACACTTTTTATCTCTAATAGATTTAATTATATTTCCTTTCAGGAGAGAATACAAGGCATAAAATATGAATTATTAGATGTTAGAAGAACACATTTCTATTGCTGGGTACACTGGAAATATGAAACCAAAAGCCAGCAAAAGCCCCTCCTGTCTACGCATTTAGGGGGCAAAAAGCCCACGGAAATCAAGGCTTTTCGGCGGTGGTCGATGGGGTGGCAGAATGATTTATCAAATACCCGTCGGAACGGGCTTTGAAATGCGTAGGAAAATCTTTCCGGCGCTGGTTTTCCAGCCGGTTCTGTGGTATGCTGGAATAAGACAAAAAACGACAGGAGTTGACACGATGGCCGAACAGGAAATGTTACTGGACACAGCTACCATCAGGGCCGCCGTCGCCGGCGAGCTATGGGCTAAACAAAAAGTGATCGAACACTACACCCCCATGATCGACGAGTTAGCCGTTGACGAAGATATGAAGCAGCACCTTATTCTGAAACTGTTGGAAGAACTGCCTAACTTCCCAATGGGGCAGGCATAAGAAAAAAGAGCGCCGCCATGTCCTCGTCCATGTCCGGCAGGGCGGCCCGGATGTTGGCCGCCGTCCTGCGCCGGTCGGTCTTGTGATACATACAGATCAGGTTTTCTTCTTCCACGGTAAACTGTACCATTGTCATACCTCCAATTCGTTTTTCTTGGTTCTGGCCGGGGCCTTTTTCGAGGCTTGGGCCTGTTTGGTTTCGGATAGCTGCCTGCGGACGCTGCACACGGTTTCCACCAGCAAGTCCACGATCTCGTCCAGCGTTTCCCGGTCAATGCCCTTGGCGTGCTGGCAAAGGTGTTCGTACTCGATGTTGTCCATGATGATCTCACGATAAATCTCTATGGCGCTCTGTGATTTCGCTCCCGTTCCTTTCCGTTCCGGCGGCTGTGCTGCTTCGTCCTCCGAGGGGAAGGGTCGGGAAAGGATAGGAATGGAATCGGTAATTGATACATCCGTAGTTGTTTTTTCTTTACTTGATATATCTTTATTTAATTGCATTGGATTTTCCAATGTCAGGTTTCCCGGTGTCGGATTATCCGATGTTGGATTTTCCAACACCGAGTTTTCCAATCCCGGTGCCGCCTCGTCCGGCTGCTCTGGCCGGGGCTGGGGCTGTTCGTAGATGGTGTAGATCATATCGGCCATTTTGCCCTTGCCGTCCCGGTTCTGCTGGCGGGTGATATATCCAGCTTTTTCAAGCTCCCATACCGCCGTGCGGATGGCGTCGATGCTTTCCCGGTTGATAAGGGATAAGCCTTTCAGGGTATAGTCCCAATTTTCCGGCAGGGAGAGCATTTGCGATAACAGGCCTTTGGCTTTCAGGGATAAGTCCTTGTTCCGCAGGTGGTGATTGGACATCACCGTGTAGCCCTTGTCACGCTCTACACGAAATACTGCCATGTTCTCAGCTCCTTTCACTCGAAATGTCACCGCGTCGTAGTGGTCGAAACCGGGCTTGCCCTGCATGAGCTGTTCAAAGGCCCGGTCGCTGCCGGAAGTGAAGTACATAGGCCGTCGCCTCCTTTCTGCGTTTGGACAAAAAGAAAAGCCGCAGACTTTTTCAAAATCTGCGGCTTAGCCGGGGAACAGAAAAGGGCGCTGTCATGCTTGACAACACCCTTTTCTGTCTGATTATTCAGTTGTTTTGACCTGCCCCATTTTCCGCTGCCCTAAAAAACATTGATTTTACTGGTTTTTTTCATGTTTTCTTATGGCAACGCTCTTTTTTTCGGGTCTTTTCTATTTTTAAAGTTCACACTTTATCTTACTGAATAACACCTTTATTTTTGATAAAATGTGTATCAAATACAAAAAGTCCATACCAAAACATACGCGACTTTCTGTTAAGATAACTGTATAATATTTATGAGGAGGTATATGATATGTACGAATTCAGTAACCCTAAATTAGCACTGATACTTATTGATGAGATTATTATTCCTGGACATTTTCCAAATTACGTCAATCCTGATTCTGATAAATATGATGAGGATGAAGTGGAAAGAATTTTAGATAAAATTTTAGATAGTCCGATTGTTAAAGTCAACGAAATCCCTCTTGTGGACACCAAAGGAAAGCCGAATGGAGATATTTTATTATCTGCAGAAGTTATTAACTGGGACGCATACAATGAATTGAAAGAAAATGTTAAATAAAAAAAAGATGTGTTGCAGTAACGATTTAAAAATCGCTACTGCAACACATCCGTAAGACATTATTCGAAAGTTATATCTACATCAGAAACCGCATCTATTTCTTCCTCTGGGGAAAGTTCAAATTCCTCTGTTTCTTCTGTCTCTTCCTGCTGTCCGGCATCTGCTGTTTCTGCAGGGGCTATGATATCAGCTGCATCTGTGGAACCGTCTGTGAAGATATCTTCTGTTGCAGTTTCATCTGTTATTGACTGTGTGCTTACTGAGTTTCCAGCAACATCTGTTGTCGAAAGTCCGAAATGATTGCAGATGTCATAATATTGCGATTCTGGCATACATGAGATTCTAACTTCATCTGTAATAGAAGCTTTTCCTGTATATTGTCCTGCTTGTACTATCATAGAAGTCAAATTTACACCTGCTGCGTTTTTATACTGTACAACTGCAATTGCTTCATATTTATCAGAAGGATCTGTTTCATTTCCAAAATGCCCGATATCTTCAAAGAATACAGAAGCAGCTTTTCCAAGTTCTTCTCCTGTGGTCTCCCATCCATCTCCTCCGTATCCATTGAGATTTCCTTTATGGGAAGCTAAAGGATTAATAGTTGACATTTCATTTTCATTCCAACCTCCAAGAATAACACACATAATGTTTCTTGAAGCTCTTGCTGTAGCTGATCTCAGCATATCATCAGCCCATTCACGTGTTGGATAACTCGGGTAGTCTTTAAAGAAATTTCTGTGATCCGGGTTCTGTCTGAGGTCATTCATTACCTCATGTGCTGTCTGTCCTGCTACAGTATCCATGGTGAGTCCATTCAGAATCTCTTCATAAGTATAATCACCTACATGATAGGTCGCAGAAGCCTCTTTATAATAAGTGCCGGTCGGCTCAACAGGAAGTTTTGTCTTAACTGTAAATGTTACATATCCTTTGGATACTCCAGTGATATTCCCATACTTGTCAATTGTAGCAACAGATGGGTCACTGGAAGAAAATGTCAAATATTTCTCTGCTTTTTCTGGACTGTATTCACTGATTCCTTCATTTGGGTTGATTGTCTCCCCGATTCCAACATTTCTTCCTTTAGTTGCAACATCTTCCGGGTCTTTAAACCCAACCCCACCTGCGTACTCATCGTTGTACTGGGCTTTTACTGTATATTTTTTTGAAGTACTCAAGCAGTCTGCCCCTTTTGAAGAAGCAAATGGTGTTTTTGAAGTAACAGTAATTGTAACCTTTCCAGCTTTCAGAGGGGTGATGGTTCCGTTTTCATCTATGGTTGCCACAGACGGGTCACTGGACACATAGATAAAGTCTTTTCTGGTTGTATTTCCAGTAGCTTTCCATTTTATATTGCACTCCTTTGGTTCTCCAACACACAGGGTGTCATTTGAGGTCTTTTCAATATACAGATCTGTAACATACGATACTTCCGGTTTTGGTGCTTCCGTCGGAGTAGCTGTTGGTATCGGAGTTGCTGTAAGCTCCGGAATTTTTGTTGGCTCTGGTGTTGCCGTCGGTTCCGGTGCTTTCGTCGGTTCTGGGGTTGCTGTAGGATCCGGTGCTTTTGTTGGTTCTGGCGCTTTTGTAGGTTCTGGTACTTTTGTTGGCACCGGTGTTGCCGTTGGTTTTGGTGCCTCTGGCTTCCTTGTTGGAGTTGTAGGTTTTGATGCTACTGCTTTTGAAACCGTTACGGCAATAGTTTTAGATGCCTTGTTGTACATCCCTGATGCCTTTGCCGAAATGATGATTTTTGCCGTACCGGTCTTCAGTGCCCGCAAGTTTCCTTTCTTGTCCACGGTCACTACCTTCGGCTTGGAACTCTTATAGATCATCGGGGTGCGGGCTTTTGCGCCCAGGTTCTTTCTCTGTCCTAAGGTAAGTGTCTGTCTGTTTGCTGTGATCTGCTGGTTCTGTTTTACCACCTTTACCGTGATAGTTTTCTTCACAGTCTTATATTTTGATTTCTTTGCCGTAATGGTGATTTTTACCGTTCCGGCACTTTTCCCAGTGATGACACCTTTGGAATTCACCGTAGCAATCTTCTTATTGGAAGTCTTATAGCTGAGCTTCGCCCCTTTCGTTGCTTTCGCATTGATCTTTACGGCCCTTCCTGCATACACTTTCTTATTGTATGCTTTTAAATATACTTTCTTTGCTGCCGCTTCAACAGTAGTGGTGAGCATCGGGATCTCCGTCCCCGTGGCTGGAGGTACCGCTCCAATCGTCATTGTCAACGCTAATGCCACTACTAATGTTTTCAATTTCTTACTTTTCATATCCATCCTTCTTTTCTTATATTTTTCTTTATGTGATAGTTTCGAAAAAATCACTTTGTTTTTATATTTCTCACTTTACTCCATCCTGTGTACCAGATCTTGTTTCCAACCTTCTTATAACTTCTGATACGCACATAATAGCGTTTCTTCGCAGGAATATTTTTGATCGTAACACTTTTTCTTTCCTGCAGTAACTCTAACCGTCTTTACATTCGAAGAAAAGTTTTTCGAAGTACTGTATTGTACCTGATATCCCTGGTTTCCGCCAGTTTTTTTCCAGGATACAATCATTTTTTTCTTCTGACCTTTTACAGAACTTAACGATACACTTTTAAGATTAATTTTAAATATAGCGAATCCGGAATATTTTGCATAACTGCCCTTTCCTTTCACCGTAACGGTTCCGTAGCCCACATTCTTATTATTCTTGTAGGATACGTTGTAATACTTACTGGAAATCTTTTTATTTCCGGCATATACAGTAACAGATGGTTTTTGAGCTTTTCCATTATAAGTTACGTTTTTTGTCTTTACTGTAAACTTCGTAGAAACTGGTTTTACAGGCTGTGCGGGTTTCGGTGTAGCTGTCGGTTTGGAAGCTTCTGGCTGTTTTACTGGCTGGGTTGGTTTTGTCTGTTCTGGAGCCTTTGTAGGTTTGGGAGCTTCAGTTTGTTTCGGTGTTTCTGTAGGTTTTGTTGCCTCTGTCTGTTTTGGTGGCTGGGTTGGAGCTGCAGTTTCCGTCTGTTTAGGTGTTGGAGTTGGTGTCAGCGCCAGCATATCTTTATAAGATAACTTTACATTTACGTTCACGGTACAAAGTTCTGTAGTCCCTCTGTAGAATACGGTAAAAGAACCAGCTCCGGCAGCTTTAGTAGTGATTCTTCCCTGTCCATCGACATCAATAATGCCAGGTGTATTATTTCGATAAGTAAACAAACTTGGAAAATCAGCAGTTGAGTATCCACTGTTGCCATTTCCGCTATAATCAGCAAATTCAAATGGGGTGTCTGTTTTTTTATTCAGTCCTTTGATAGTGATATTGCCACCCGCAAAATATTTTACTTTTGCGCGGATATCTCTGGTGTTTGTTCTGGAACCGGAAACACTTCCAATTGTATTTCCAACCGGGGCATTGGATACCACAAGGACCCATTCCCTTTTGCCATGGTAGGTTACAACCCCGATACCGCAATATTTATAATTTTTAGTATCAGTCAAAAGAGGTCTGTGTCCGTTGGAATTATACCATACCGTATAGGTACTCTGAGCATCTGCAAGACCTTCTGCGATATCTTCCTGCATAAAGATGTCAGTGGAATGTTTTCCGTATTTATCGATATAAGTTCCTTCAAGAGCTGCATGTTCTTTTCTTTCATAAACCATGGACCCATGGCCAAAATAAATACAGCACTGCGCAGCCCTTTCCATGGCCACATCCATCAGCCTGTCATCCAGGATGTATTCATACTTCCCTGCATCCGCACGGTTTTTGTTCAGAACCTCAAAAAATTCCTGTGCCATGTCATATTCTTCCTGCACGGTGATTGGTACCGTGATAACGGCGTCCCCGTCTGTTTCAGCGCTGACCGGGAGCAGGGTGACGGATGTTAGCGTGAGTACCACTGCCAGCAGGATACATAAGGTCTTTAATCTCTTCATATAATTTTCCTCCTTTTATTAAAATACCACTAATCCATATTAATTCTGGACTAATACTAGTCCCATTATATCATTTTTCTTCTTTAAGATAAATAAAAAGGACTAATTTGAGTTCTAATTTTGTCAGGGAGAATTACGTTATATGACAGAGCAAAAAATCAAGCAAATTGGCATTGATATCGGAGGAAATATACGCCGGATCCGGCTGGAAAAAGGTTATGGACAGACTGAATTTGTCCGCATGTTGCAGTTACAGAACGTGAATATCACCAGGGAAACGCTTGTCAAGATCGAACGCGGAATCCAACATATTACCGGATCCCAGCTCAGAGGAATACGGAATTGTCTTGATACTACATATGATGAGTTATTGAAATAATATATTTTCACATAAAAATAAAGGCACCCATATGGATGCCTTTATGCCAACTACATGGCTACTAGCTAATAACTGCTAGCTTTACCGTACTATTATTATACACAAAATAAAAAAAAATGCAATATATTTTTCTATTTATTATTCTTTAAATATTTTACAATTTAATCCAAGCCCATATACTTTTTCGTCCCATTTTTGCCAATATTTTATCAGCGATTTTTTTACGCCCTTTAATGCACATCTTTATATAAAACCTAATAATAATCCATTTAAGATCTTGAATCCTACCAAACATTTTAAATATCTTTAAAACATCCATATAATTCAGCTCTGATCGTGACAAGTCTGCATAATTTGTAACATCTATGTAATTACTTAATTTAGGTGATCTTTTTAATCTAAAACGTGTTATTAATTCCAAATGAGCGCACTGATTTCGTACTTCTTTCAACACATATATAGCCTGCTCAAATACCCTAGAGTCTGCTAATGTAAATTGAAAATCGTTTAATACTAACTGCTTGACTGG
>ENA-OWRC01000860-OWRC01000860.1-human-gut-metagenome-genome-assembly--contig:-NODE-860-length-34642-cov-6.994564_pt1 | contig 34642 bp, 37 predicted proteins | sample MGYA00248268_ERZ651895 | MGnify/ENA primary metagenome ERZ651895 (study PRJEB26924, sample SAMEA4378242) | human gut metagenome | biome: human gut; feature: human-associated habitat; material: faeces...
CATCTGGTCTTCTGATTTCTGATAGTTATATTTCCGTATGTAACCCCCATTATATTTGCAAAATATTCAACTCTCATTGGAATGACCTCAATAGCCTTGTCTGCAAGCAACTTTATTTTCTCAGGAGTAAATTTATCTGTACATTCCGATTCGAATCTTTTCTTTCGTGTCTTAATCTCTTCGATATGTTTGCTTATCCAGGCTTCCTTCTTCAATATCTTTCTCTGAAGCAAAATGCGGAGCTCTTACAGTGAGACTCAAATCAGAATTCACCTGAATAGCTACAGTCTTTCTGTTTGATCTAATTATTTTAACATCCATAAGTCTTTCCTGTACCTGAATTTGTTAAGTGATTGATAAATAGTAAACGTTAGTATTATACCTCATGGGCGGAGGTTTGTCATTGAAATCTGTTGGAAGTAGACGTGGTAAATGTAGGCGAAAGAAACGATAACACCAAAAACATGTCCGGACGCACTGATGTTAATCAGTGTATCTAAGCCTGTCTTTTCAATGGTATTTCCGATGAATAGCTGGGCTGGCTTTTCATTGGAGTTACTTATTTAGTTGTAAAATGATTTTCCAAATATGTTCGTTTCTTTTTATTGACTTTTTACTACTCTTAGAGTACAATTATAGCTAAGAAATGGGTTTTTTACTGAGTAATGTCTTCGGACTGGAAAAGGTTGCTCGTTTCTTTTTTTATGTTCATAATATCATACAGATACATTTTTCCATCTTTTGCATGTCGAATAACCATTATTACATTAAAAACATTATATCTTTCAATTTCTCCAACTTCATTAAACACTGGCAAAGCAAATCTTGACTCATATCGATACCAACCATACATTGCATCTTCCATATGTTTTTCTTTATAATTTTCAGTATATTTCTTCCCAGCTGCAATTTCAATCAATTCCGGTAATCCCTGTGCGGCATTCGCTTTTGCTTTCGCATTTGCTCCTCTTAAAATATGTGTATAATTTGAATGAGTATACTCATCCGGTAAATCTGTTCCAATATAAACTGCATCATTGCTATCATCAATTGTGTAGATATCTCCTACATATTGTTTTAGATATTTTTCAACATCCTCCCATTTTACAGATCTTTTCCCTTTAAATATGATGTCATGAATAAATACCGTTTTCTTTCCATCTATATCCTCGATTACATTTACTTTTCTTTCCACTTTTACCTCCTTCTGCTTTATTCAAATATACGCATTGCGTTATGTCAGAAACAAAAAATAAAACATTATATCGTAACTGGTAATAAAAAGTCATTAGTTAAATTATTCTATTTACCTGCTCTTTCGATTCGACATTCTATTTCTGCTCTATACTTTAATAAACGTAACAGATAATCTGGAAGTTCTCTTCTTTCTGCTTCCCAATCTTGAACGGTACGATACGGAATACCATAGTAGTCACTGAATTCACGTCTGTTCATTCCCATTTTTTCTCTTAATTCTTTTACTTCTTTTCCTCTACTCATGATAAAACTCTCCCGCCAAATTAACGCATTGCGTTATTTAATAGTACCAGATATATGCTATGTTGTCAATCTGTCGTGCCAGCTCTTTTGCCTTATATTTCTCCTTAGAAGCCAGTTTTAGATAGAATTCTTTTTCTTCATAGCTTTTAGTTTTTGAAATAATATGCATATTATTTGACCATGTATTTTCTCTCAACAGCGTTGAAAGCTCTGGCCTGTCCTTATATGTTTCATAAAACGGTTTCCTTCTCCAGATATTCAGCTTTCTGCATTGCAGAAACAGCTTTCCAAAAACAACGATAATCAATAACATTTAACGGCACTCCCATCAATTCGGAAGTGCCATTTTTTCCAACTTGTTATTCACATCAAGGCAAACCTTGTCCCCTTCATTAATGTTACATTCATAGAGCATGGCATCCTCTGCTTTTATCTTTATTTCTTCTCCTGAAGAATTCGTAAGCGTCACTATTGCCATGACTGGCACGCCTTTCGGTCGCTCTTCACAACCGAAGTCCAGGTCTTCATCAATTCGTTTTACTGTGTATATCATAGCTATTCCTCTGAAAATAATATTTAAAATCAGTTCTCCATGTTCCTTCGAATTTTCTCTATCAAAGTGACATCTGCCGGTAGCCAGGCAACGCTGTCCAGTTGATCCTTTGTAAGCCATTTTGCAGCTTCCGCTTCTTTTAGTTCCAGGTGACCGGCTGTAACCTCTGCCCAGAAGCAATCCATGGAAAGGTGAAAGGTAGGATAGTCATACTCTATAGTGTCAATTAAATCCCCTACTTTAATTTCTGTATCCAGTTCTTCCATGATTTCTCGCTTTAATGCTTCCTGAGGTGTTTCACCTGCTTCGATTTTTCCTCCTGGAAATTCCCAGCCGCCTTTCAGCTCACCATAACCACGAGCCGTTGCAAAAATTTTATTCTTTTCTTTCATATTGTCGCAGATCACTGCTGCAACTACTTTTATTGTCTTCATTTGTTTCGTACCTCAAATCATTTATGCTGTAATATTTGACTGTAAATACCGTAATAAATCTTCTCTCACTGGATGATGCATTTTCATCGTTACTTTCGTGATCGGCTGCATACGTCCGCGATTATCTTCTTTCCGGGCATTTCTGGCTTCCACCACAGTGAATTGTCCCATGTAATAAAAGCTTGTTTCCGCATCTGACTTTTTCACAAGCAAGTGCTTTCTTTCAGCTTCAAGTACATCTTTCATATATGAACTATCCAAGCCTTTCCCAATCTGAGAGTCCCACTTAAAAATCAGATCATCCTCAAAAGCATCCGCATAATCAGGTTTTCCATCTACATAGTTTTTTTCATCCTGACTTTCTTCTTTGTGATATGTAATAAAAATGAAAACATCATCTTCAATTCTTTTCATACCATACATAATAGAGGACAAATCCTTGCCACAGTTCATAAGAAGGCCTACATCTCTTCTGGAATATTTTTCGTATAATACAAACGGACTATCCACAATTCGCCCCGGAAAATACTTATCCTTATATCTGGCAATACCGACCTTTATAATATCTTCCACCTGTCTGTAGAACTGAATATGTGCAAGTCTTTCTGTATAACTTTGCAGTCTTCGGATCATTCCTGATTGATCATTTTCCAGAATATCAATCTGACGAAATTTCTGATATTCTGCTTCTTTACTCACGAAATGTCCTTGCAGCACCTGAATTGCTTCATTTACCTGTGATGTGCTGATTTTAATTCCATAGGTCTTTTGGTATTCTTTTATAAAATCTGCAACCCCTATATGATCTCTGTAAAGCAATTGACTTAATATTGCAAGCTCATCAGGGCGTACTCCTGAGAGAATTGTTTTGGACAAATACTCCAGTGTTAATTTCTCCTGTTCGTTTAGGCTATTCTTGTATTTATCCTTTTCCATTGCCTGCACAAAAGCATAATATGTTTTATATTCTCTAACAATTACCAGTGGATCAATTTCCTGATTTTCATAGAAATCATACAGAAGCGGAACCCGTCCTAACCGATTCTTCAGAGAAACATAGCTTTCTTTGATCAGAGTTTTCATCCCTTTGATTTTATCGATGGACTTAAATATCTTATCTTTGGAAATCTCATCAAAATGAACAGTTGAAGCCCCTGGTATTGTACTATTTCCACTGATTACATATTTGCGGATTACATCAGCGTTATAAGAACGGTCTCCTGATAAAGCTACCGGAATCATAAAGTTATTATTATAATTTCCAATAAAATCCAAAATAACAACATATTCTTTCCCTGGTGCCTTTCTAAGTCCTCGTCCCAACTGCTGAATAAATACAATGGGAGACTGCGTTGGTCTAAGCATAATGACTTGATTCACCTCAACGATATCCACACCTTCATTTAATATATCTCGCGAAAAAATATAATCCAAGGGCTGCATTTCTTCCGTTGCATCTGCTTCATCCATTGCCAGTCTCTCGAATGCTTCCTGCCGTTTTTCTTCATTATCAGCACCACTAAGAGCAATTGTACGGTATCCCAGAGCATTAAACTTTCTTGATAATTCTTCGCACTCCTTAACACGACTGCAAAAAATAAGTCCCCTTACACGATCGCCACTGTAGCCATAATATTCCGACTGTTCGATCACATGCCTCACTCTCTCATCACTGGTAAGCTGATTGAATTCCTCATCTGTCAACTTCGCAGCCTGCAATGTTTTATCATCCAGGGAAATAACCTCACTGATACCAAAATAATGAAACGGACAAAGAAGATTATCTTCCATTGCCTGCTGTAAACGGATTTCATGAGCGATTTGATAATGGAAAATCTCATATATATTTTTGCCTTCCTGATTATCATCTCTTTTATCCGGTGTCGCAGTCATACCCAAAAACAGTTTCGGATTGAAATAATTAATGACCTTGGTGTAAATATTGTTAGAACTGTGGTGAGCCTCATCCAAAATAATGCAATCAAAGGCATTTGGCTGATACCGAAACAAATGTGCGTCTCTGTTCAAAGTCTCTACTGTTGCAAAAACATAATCCTTCTCATATTCATAGAAGCCTGCTCCCACCAAGCCCATTGTCACTTTCTTATCAAAAACTTTTTCAAAAGATTTTTTAGCCTGCTTAGCAAGTGTTACACGATGAACCAGAAATAACACTCTTTTGAAACCAAGCTCACGCATAGCAAATGCGGATGCATAGGTCTTTCCTGTTCCCGTGGCAGAGATCAGCAATGCCCGCTCTTCTCCCTGCTCCAGAATCTTTCGCAAGTTCGCAATAAATCTCTCCTGCATGGAGTTTGGCTTTAATCTATATTTTTCCAGTGACGGGATTTCTTCGCTTTTTGCGATTTCCCGCTGATGTTTTATGATATTGTAGCGTTCTTTGTAGACTTCATAAAAATCATCATATGGTAAAGCGTACTCACTATTCCATAACCTCTGGAACTCTTCTACGATTTCTTCCGCAACCTCACCATTTTCCGTAGAAATCAGTTTTGTATTCCACTCTTTATTTACCGTCAGCGCCGCACTTGTCATATTAGAGCTTCCGATGATGATCCGATAAATCTCTTCTTTTTTAAAAATATATCCCTTCGTATGGAAACCATTTCCGGCCGCTTCCACGTCATACATTTTCAAAGTAACATTTTTCAAGCTATTAAGTTTTTCAAGTGCTCTCGGTTCACTAAAGTTCAGATAATTTGTTGTAAGAATCTGTCCTTTAATGCTCTTTTTCTCAAGCTCTTTTAATGTCTGCAGAAGAGGTGTCACACCACCCATTGTGATAAATGCAACACTGATCTGAAACTCATCGCAGCGCAGTAATTCATCCTCTACGGATGAAATAACCTTCTTCCCCTCTTCCGGATTGTTCGATACAAATGCTGGCTTATATGCCAGATTCGCCGCCACGGAACCATTTATATATGCGGCACTTAGGCCGTTTTGCAATTCATTGATCACATTCACATCCATTGAAACAGATCTCCCTCTCATTTCGTATCCTCGCGGAGCGTTTCCGACTGGCAAATTTTATGTTTCTATTACGATAATTTTTTCAGAATCTTTTTCTCATTTATCTTTGAAAAATCACTTAGCCGATAGGATCGGACTCGTGTCTTGACAATGATTGGAATTAACAACCCATTATTTACCAGCTTTGCACATCTATTAATAATCGTTTTGTTTGTTACACCAATCATTTTGCTTACTTCAATTGGTGTAAACTCATATAATCGCTTTTTTAACAGAAACGCTAAAAACTCCTTTTCTTTTGCATTTAAATAAGACAGGCTTCCATCTAACTCATCGTTCTCGGATGCTTTTGATAATTCGTATACTTTTTTAGAATACAATTCCATCATTCTCAAAAAATAATTGATCCAAATTTCTGGATGAGGAGGATTTTCTCTTCCTGAATAATACAATGCTGGTAATCCCATTTGCAGTGATGCATAATACTCATCTGGATCATGGGCAAAATATTCTTCCAAAGAACCTATTCCATTAAAACCATACCCATAATAATCAGGAATATATCCTGACATTAATCTGGCAGTTCTTCCATTTCCATCAGCCCATGTCAAGTATAGGACAAATAATTTTCAACTTTTTCTTCCGTGAACTTTTCCATTACTAAATTTTAATTGGTTAGTAAATCATAAAACTGATTGAATGACGGAAACTTTTTTCTCATTTCTCCAATATCATTTTCCCTTGCCCTTTTTTCAAGTTGAAATAATAGATTTTTCCTATTCCCTTTATATTCTGATTTTTCAATATCAAACCAAGATTCAATAGTATCATTTATTATTACTGAGTGCCAATTGTCATGATATTCAAAATTGACTGTTTCACGAAACATGGCATTAACTCTGCACTCATCTCCATCTGAGTCTGCTACAAGAATCACTTTATTATATTCATTATCAATCAAAATACTATTGGCTAACAATGGAATATTTCTTAAACCATTTGCTTTAATTATAGTTACACTTTTCTTTGTGACACGATCACATATAATCCTTAATAATATTTCATCCGTCAATCCTTCACATATAATAACTATCTTCTCAATTCCATTTCTATCATCTATAGGAGTAATAACCTCTTTATCAACATCATTATATTTGTTGTTTATTTCGAGAATGTCTTTTGCCCGCATGTACGGGCTTCCTACTTCAGCAGCTATTCTTATTTTTGCAAGCAATATATCTTTGAAAGCCCCTTTTTCTTTTATTCCCATTTCAAAATCATTCTGGTCAAACAAAATTATATTAATTTCTTTTCCATATGTAAGCGCATCAATAGAATCCGTACTAAATCCTGAAATTGAAACAAAAATCCCTATAGTGCCTACAAGCTTTCCATCTACTTTTCCTTTAAATTCATAGATATCAGATGCAGTCATCTCCTTTTTATGCCATTTAGCTTCTAATAAATACACTCTATCACCAAGAATAAACGAACCATCAATTTGTTCGCCTTTTATTTTATAACTGGAATGTGGAAAAAGGCCATCTCTTTTTAAAACATCGGATATGAGTTTTTCAAATTCATACCCTCTTTTTTGATACCATAATTTTGTTGCATTTTCTGGTTCTTGGCATAGTTTTTCATAGCGTTCATATAAATTCATATCTTTGTTCCCTGCCTACAATATATTACTTCTTCTTTTTTTCGTTCTTACAATAGATATTCCAAATAAATCAGGAAATGTTCTTAACATATGAGCATACGTTCTAAAAATTCCTCCACTAAAATATATTTTGTGATTACTGGTAGACATACACATTTCTCCATCTTCAATCATCATCTCAACAGAACGATTCAACACTTTTCCACCTTTGATTTTGCCTATTACGTTTGTTTCCCTTTCATTTATATTAGTATGGTAGACAGTAATAGTTGCCCCTTGTCGTGGTTCTAGGCAATAAAAACTAACCAATATCTCATTCTCATTTCTAGCAGGATTTTGAACCTTTATCTTGCAGGTTTCATCTGTTTCTTCAATTACTGTTGCTACAAGTATTCTCTCTGTTTCTGGAACCGCAATTTTTAATTCATGGTCTGGATAAAAATCACCCTCTTCTAAAATTTCATTCCCGCCATTCCACAATTTAATTTTTGAAATCACAACAGTGTCAACTTTCTTGTCATGAAAAAGAATCTTCATTCCATCTATTTTTGACACTTCATTATCTATTAATATCGTTGAATTTATTGTATAATAAATAGCCTTTCTTTTTTTGTCTTTTACTTGTAATATCAATGCAATTACTGTAATAGCCACTCCTAATAAAGATATTATTGTAATCCAAGTTGTGACTACTGGATTTTCAGCGATCCACTTTGTTAATGTTTCCATTGCTTTATCCCCCTACTAAGACTTGGTAGTGTCTACTTTATACATCCAAAATCGGCTCAACCCCAGTAAAATCAAGGCTTCCAGGGGCTATGAGCCTTTACCTCCCCTTTCTTTGGCTTGATTGACCAAAATTTTACTTCGGGAATCCAGTCAAGGCCGGGCGAAAAGCCCGTAAAATTCAGCCTTGACGGGATTTCCGTAAGTAAAATATAATCGCCCAATCCAAAGGAAAAGGGAGTGATTTTTTCATATCGTACTTTACACTACCTAAGACTTTTTACCATCTTTAACCTTCCTCTTATTTTCTACTACAAAACACATCAAAATTCTCAAACATTATCTCCAACCTATCAATCTTCTTTTCCGTATGGAAATGCCCGCAGTACCACTTCTGATACTCCAGCCTGTCCTCAATCCCATCCAGCCACTTTTCCGTAGACTTATCCACCTTACTCTGGTCAATTCCTGACAAAAACACTTCTACCGGCTCATATTTCAGCGGCGTAGTATGGCTCAGCACCACATCCACTTTCCATCCCCGCTTATCAAGCTGGCTCTCCACATACCTCTTAATCTCATCCGAAGGCTGTTCATCCGGCCACCAGCCAGATCCATAGATCAGTCGGATCATCTTATCAATGCTGTAAGCACCGCCCATCACAATGGTCTGTTTCCCATCCAGGTCAAACACTTCCCCGTCTTTCGCAAAAAGCAGATCCGGGTACTCTTCTTCATAATAAACCACGCCTCCATGCCACAGCTTTTCCTGATAACTTTCTATAGCCTGTGGTCCCTGCTCATGGTTCCCATGGATGCAGAAAAGAGTGACCGGAAGGGACTCCAGGAACCTCTTCTTCACACAGTCACGGTTCCATCCGCCGAAATTAATTCCAGCATCCCCTAAAATGATCAATATATCCTCATGGCTTGTCCCAAATCGCTCACAAAATGCCTCTATGCGCTCGAACTGCCCATGTGTATCTCCCGTTATGTAAATCATAGCACCAATCCTTTCCGGATGTCCGCCCTCCGGCAGACATCCTCATTATACCATTACTGTCCCTGCATTTCACCTAAAATCTCCTCATACACATCCTGATATTTCCAGGTTACTTCCATCTTGTCTTCTCCTATTACCTTCGCACTCTCAATCAGGGATGCCATTACCGCCTTACCAAACTTCTCCAGATTCAGGTATTCCTTAATCCTGAATGCCTCCCCGTACTTCCGCTGGCCGTCATCCTCCACAAGCTCCTGTGCTTCCAGCTCCTCTACTGCCTCAGATAGCTCCTGCCTTCGCATATCCGATTCTTTTTTCCGTTCCAGAAACGTCTTCCTTGAAAGCTTCCCTTCCTTATAGCTTTCATAATCATTGACCTTCGTTTCTTCCAGTCACCGTATCTCTGCTCTTATACACTCGGCATCCATACCCTTTTTCTTTTCTGTGTCTTCTCTTTCAATTCCTGCTCTGCCATCACCAAAAGCTGTGACTGCATCCGCACAAGCTCTACCAGTGTCTGCTCCGCCACATCTTTCCGTATCCTTACTGCACTGCATGGGCTGTCCCGATGCATCCACCCCGTAGGGCAGTACATGAAACTATCCTGCCGCTTCCCCGGCCTAAGTGTCAGCCCACAGTACGGACATACAATTACAGAAAAGTTCTTTTTTGTAGCTGGATTCTTTTTCTTTTATCTGGCAATATTCCTTCCAGTCATTCCATATTCCTCGCCAAGTCCATCATGGCTTTTCTGTGACTTGTGGACATCATGTCCACAGGTTTCTTCCAGAACCTCGATTTCCTGCCGGATATCATTCCGTTTCCCCTGACTGCTTATCTTCTCATAACGTGCCACCAGCACTGCCGCCTTCTCCGATGGAAGCAGTTCCGCAAAAGATCTCTGCAACAGGTTTGTCTAGATTACGTACACATATGCATCCTCATCAGACAAATCCGTCTTCACTATCGCCGGTACCTCCGTCAATCCTGCTATCTTCGCCGCATTGGTTCTGTTATGCCCTACAAGCATCTCATCCCCCCTTGCAGTCTTCCTTACGATCACCGAATTCAGCACACCATACTCCCTGATGCTCTGTACCATGTCTTCCAGACGTTCTCCCTCATACAGCCGAAATGGATGATTACGAAACGGATGTATTTCATCAACAGGAATAGTAACAATCCCACTCACAGTCTCTACCGTATCCTTCACCGAATCCTCAGCAAGAAGATCCAGTGCGTTCTGAAATACTTTTCTTTTTGGTGCATTAGCTTTCATCTCCATCCACCTCCTCTGCCAGATTCCGATATGCTTTACAAGCCTTATTCTCCGGCGCATACTCCTGAAGCGGCTCACTGTAATAAATTGATTCTCCCACCTTTACTGTATTAGGTAAGATGCTCTTAAAAATTCGAATCTGTCCATCAAAAGTTTCCGTCAGCTGTTCTGTAATAACCTTGCAGAGATTTGTTCTTGCATCACACATAGTCAGCAAAATCCCCGCAATCTGCAGGCAGCCATTCAGTCTGCTTCTGACCTTACTCACTGTCCGAATAAAATCCTGCAATCCCGTCCAGATTGGCTTCTTACCTATAATAGTGCAAAAGCTACGAGAAATATTATTCTATATCTCCCGTAGCTATCCCTTACCCAGTTTTTTTCAATAGGGGGATATTTTCTCACCCCGTATACTTCTGCTTACTTTTTCACTAATTCCGCAATTTCTCTTAATTTAGGAGAATCAATAGCATCACTATCTACGATTATGTTTTTATTAGTCCCCCATTTTTTTCTCATTGATCCATTTATCTTTCTCTTTAAAAATTTACCTTTCACCAGTTCTGGTGGAATTTTTCCATCATACCCTTCTCTTGCTTTTGCCAATGTTTTTTTCGCATCAATCCATCGTTCAGGTGAATTTTTTCGAGTATATATTTTTGATTTTTTATGAGCCTCATTCCTCTTATTTGAATAATCAATAATAATTTCTGATTCATTTTCCTTAATAAGTTCATCAATCCATTGCTTAGCTTCTGTTTCCTCTATTTCTAAAATTTGACTTATATGCTTTGCTGTTACAAAATAAGCTTCAATATCAGATTGTTCCGTCACAAATGGAATTATCTTATCCCCTTTTATATTTTCACATATTTCATCGACTTCTTTATCTAAAAGTAAATCTCGATCTCTATGTATTACTATATAACAATCAGGGGTTGCTTGGTGAATAAATTCTGCCAACATCAGCACTGTATCAATATTGCCACATCCCTTAAACGGAAAAACCAATGCGTCTTCAAGACCGTTATGCTTTAACAAAATTTCACTCATATGCACATCTGAATCTTCTGTTAAATAAACACATTTATATTTTCCACCCAAAATCTCATCAAATTTATCTAACGCACCAATGTCCATCAATATTTCAAATTTATTCGCATTTGCATTATCATCAATTATCTTTCCCGTCTTCATCCAAATAATTTGGGCTGAATCTCCCAGTGCGGAAAGTAAATGTCTGCTATGAGTACACAATATAATCTGAATTCCCTTCTCTTCCGATATTCGCTCCAATGCTTCAGCCAAAATTCTTTGATTATTGGCATGCAAGTGCTCATCTGGTTCATCTAGTAGAAATAATTGCGGTTCAAAATAGAATGCATATGCTAAAATCTGCAAAATTTGTAGCATCCCCGTTCCTGCCTGTTCAATAGGCAAATCTAAACATTCTCCCTCTGCTGTTTTTATACGCATATCGACACGTATGTGTATGTCGTTATCTGGATTAAAAGGAATTTGTATTAATACATCACCACTTTACAACTTTTTCATAAAAAAAATATCGTACAGGACTTTCTGATGTATAATGAATTTGACCCAAAACATTACAAAGGAAAGTGACCCTGTACGATAAAAACATTATACAACGAAAAAACACTGATTGGTAGACTTCATCAATATTTTTTGATTTATTTTGAAACTTTTTCTGTCCCGACAGCAGATACCTTATTTCTGCTGATATTATCCATACTGACCTTAGAATCTGCACATTCCATCCGGTTTCTGTATCAGCATTTTTTATCCGGAATAACGGAGAAATCACTGAATGTATTTTATTATGCATGTTCCTATGCAAAGGTTGATTATTCCAGATTTATGAATACCACTGTCAGGATTACTTTGAAGCTGATACCGGATTCATTGCAGACGCAGCCTGTGTTTCTGTGTGTGGATGATACGATGGTATCTAAATTTGGCACAAAATTTGAAAATGTTTCAAAACTGTTTGACCATGCTGCACACAACGGTTCCAACTATCTGAATGGACACTGCTTTGTGAGTGTCATGCTCTGCGTACCTGTCTGGAATAGGGATAAAGTATCTTATCTTTCCGTTCCTCTTGGCTATCGTATGTGGCAGAAAAAAGAATCTAAACTGGAACTGGCAGCCTCCATGATCCGGCAGGTTATGCCTGAATTTTACAGCAAAGATCATGTCATCATCCTTTGTGACAGCTGGTATACAAAACAGAACCTGGTATCCATCGTTGATGAATATCCGAATCTGGATCTGATTGGCAATGCAAGGATTGATTCTGTCATGTATGATCCTGCACCTGCACAGACCGGTCGTCGGGGACGTCCTGCCAAACATGGCAAACGCCTTTCTGTTGAAACAGATTTTACGTTTTCCAATGAAAAGATCGGTGATTATTATACCGGTGTCCGCCGGGTTCTCGCTAAGATCTTTGGCAATAGGGAAGTCCTTGCCTATGTCACTGCCACAGAAAAAGAACATGGTACAAAACGACTGTTTTTCAGTACCATTTTCCCGGAAGATCTGCAGATTTTCTGTGCATGGCAGGAAAAAGCACCATTGAACCAGACCGGAAGTGACCGTATGAAATACATTCCACTGTTGCTATATTCGTTACGCTGGAATATTGAAACAAGCTACTATGAACAGAAAACGTTCTGGTCTTTTTGTAACTATATGGTGCGAAGCTGCAAAGGGATTGAAATGCTAGTCAATCTGATTAACATCAGTTACTGTGCCATGAAGATTCTGCCCTATCAGAACGAACATTTTTCTGAGTACCGTACAAAAAGCGTACAGGAGTTTCGTTTTGAATTAAGTCAGGGCATTCGCAGTCAGATATTGTTTGCCACTTTCGTGAAAAATATCGAAACACATATAAAATCAAATGCCATGACAAAGGCCTTAAAACAGCTGATTCATCAACAAATCTATCATTTATAAAGTTGTAAACTGGTGTATTATTCATTGTTCAAATATTATCAGTAAAAACTTATGACCAAATTGATAGCAAAAAAGCTTAAAATCAGAACATACAAAAAAGGTATTGAAAGTCAAAAGTCCCACGAATATATTACTTCTTACCATAATATATTCATGGGACTTTTTTGCTTGGGTCAGATCCAGTTATAATCTCCACCGGTTACTGCAAGACTCAGAAGTGCATCCATCTTTTCCACTTCTTCACCTTCAATCTTCTCGATCAGTTCTGCTGTATCCAATACATCCTCCAGGGATTCATCAGGGCCGATCTCATAATCAATTTCTGCTTCGCAGTCCGGACATGGGATTCTCTTCATTGTCTGCATGGAGAGAAAACGGTTGCCGCATTTCTTACATTCATAATATCCGCACTCTTTGGTGCCGTCTGGTACATAGTACATGAGTTAAGTTCCTTTCTATCTTTATCAAATAATTTTTTTATCCGAGCTTTATATATTATACTGTTTATACTGTTCGTAATACCGTTCGATGCCTTCGCAAAATAATAGACTGCTGAATAATTACCCCAGCTTATACATCCTGTTTTCAGGCATCAGACCGTGAATACGCATTCTTCATCTGGCTGCTCAGTTCAAACAGTACTTTATTTAAAGTATCTGCAGCTGCTTTCTTCACCATCTCTGCAATCTTCTCATTTGCTTCTTCTTTCAGTTCCATTCTCTTTTGTGCATCGGACTCTTTCGCAAGCAATGCATCATATGTATTGATCAGCTCATGACCTTTTGCCATTACATGTTCCTGATAACGTTCAATATGGAACACAGAACTTCTGTAAGAAGCATCTGCCATAGCCGCGATCATTCGACTTGACCAGTAGAAGTTATCTGTAGAAACCTCTGCAGTTGTATTGGCGAGATATTCCGGTGTTTTAGTAACTCCTGCGTAGAACGGAACCAGCACATTAAATGCGTTGGATGCAAAAGCCACCCACTCCAGAATACCTGTATCTTCCGGCTGATCCGTGCGCATCTGGATCACAGACAAGAAATCATTTCTGTTAATACCAATGGAGCGGAACGCACCTTTCATGGATTTATCCCCATATGCAGCATATGGGTCATATGGAGTTCCCTGGAAATGTGCAGACAGAACATATTTCACATCTTCCACTGTAATCTTCTTCTCCGGCACCATGCACCAAGGAATATCATCAGAAGCCGGAGTAAAGTCTGCATCCGGACCGTCCCATTTCTTTGTGTGCGGATTCAGATAACGTTCCATAAACCATGCACGCGGTGTATTGTATACATGATCTGCATCATCATGGCTGCCAAAAGCATCACGTGGGTTGAGCACACCATCCATAGAAAGATCCAGATGATATTTTTCAATAAATTCTTTCAGGTCTGCAGAGCACATGTACTCTTTCTGCTCTCCGAGAGCATCTTCCAGATCAAAGGAATCAATTCCCAGCTGGTTCGGCATTACCACATACATATTGTCAGGAACTCTGCGCGCCATCCAGTGATGTCCTCCGATCGTCTCCAGCCACCAGATCTCATCCTTATCCTGAAAAGCAATTCCGTTCATCTCATAAGTTCCATATTTCTCCAGCAGGCTTCCGAGACGTTTCACGCCCTCTCTTGCACTGTGGATATAAGGCAGAACAATATAAACAATATCCTCTTCTCCGATACCGCCTGCGATTTCTTCTTTCCCGTCCTCTGCAGGCTGATAAACAACCAGCGGATCTGCACCGAGAACACGCGGATTGGAAGTGATGGTTTCTGTGGCAGTCATTCCGACATTGGCTTCATTCACACCACTTGCAGCCCACACACCTTCTCCTTTCAGAGCATTCGGCATGGATGTATATCTCATTGGGTTGTCCGGCAGTTCGATCTCTACATGAGAAATCTCAGATTTATATTTACGTGGCTGCGCCTCAGGATGAGTCACCACAAATTTCTTAGCAGTAAAATGTCCGGAACCGGAATCATCGTTTCTTGCGATCATTGTAGAACCATCGTAGGATGCTTTCTTACCGACTAATATTGTTGTACACGGCATAATGCGTTACCTCCTTTTATCTGTCACTTCGTTTTTCTCCGATTTGTCTGTTGACAGACGCTGATAAAATTATAGCACTTTTCGACATGATTCACCATCCTGTTTATTCTACCATTTTTTCTTTTAATTTCTCCTCATTTTCTCGTCCAAGCTCGTTTGTCATTCCATTCAGTGCGAATAAAACCGCCGCCATCAAAAACATGATTGCAGGTCCAAAATTAATAACTGCATTCATTTTTGTCAATGTTGCAGTGGACATCTGCGTATTTGCTTTAAAACCTACCAGCCCAATTGCAAGAATTCCTACAGCACCCCCAATTGCATTTCCAAGTTTTGTAGAAAAAGAAATACAGCTATAAATCACCCCGTCTGAGCGTATCCCACATCGCAGCCAGTTATCATCAATAATCTCCGCGCCTAATGTATAAGATACAATTCCTCCAAGGTTAGTTGCTCCATATGCAAATCCAAGCGCAACAATAACAAAGCTCATTCGCATCTGTCCCATAAAGAAGAAAAGGACACAACACAATGCCTGAAGCAGAGAAGATATAGCTCCTACTGTCTTTTTATTTATCCTGTTCAGAAGAAATGGTGCATAAAAATTTACAATCATCATTCCTGCTGACATTGCTGTTGCAAAAACTGCTATCATTTTAGGCTGATTCAAAATATAGATAAAATAATAAGCCATGATACCCAGTCTTCCAAAAATTCCTGTAAGAAATGTCAATTCCGCAAGAATCAAAAGCAATGCATTTCTGTCGGAAAAAGTATATTGAAAAGAACGAAACAGCGCAAGTGTTGTGCTATCACGTTTCTGATAACGTTTATTTCCAATGTTCTCTTTTGTAAAGGCCACACAAATTAAAAAACACGGAATAGAAAGTATTGAAAAAATAACTGCCGTCAGAAAATATCCTCTTCCATCAGAAGTAGAACCCTGACCAAATTTCATGATCATCGGCATAGTAACTGCACCCATCAAGATTTGTACAATTCCTCCCATAATACCGCGAAATGCATTTAGTGAAACTCTCTGCCGATTATCTGCAGTCATCGAATTAGCCAAGCAGCCCACCGAAATATTTACTGCTGTATATGCCATTCCACAACCAATATAAGTAATCGCACACCATAATATTTTCCCTGTTGAAGACAAATCAAGATTCAAAAATGTCAGACAGTTCAAAACTGCCAAAATTGGAGCACCAAATAAAATATACGGTCGATAACGTCCCATTTTACTATTTGTATTCTCTGCAATTGCACCAAACATAGGATCATTGACTGCATCCCATATTCGTGCTATGAGCATAATAAAAGAAATTCCTGCAGGAAGCAGACCTACTACATCCGTATAATATAATGTAAGATAAGAACTTATCAGTGACCAGATAAATTGCGATCCGGCTTCTCCCATTCCATATCCTAATTTATTCCAGACAGAAAGACTGTTTTTATATTTTTTTGAAAAATTTTCTGACAAATCATGCTTCATGCTTTATTCTCCATATACTATCTGGAGGCAGAATATTTGCCCCCAGTATAATACTCCAAATATGACAGTTAAATTTTATTTCTATTTTTCGATATAACGAAACCAATCAAATGCAGCTTCATTATCGGAATCTCTTCCGTTTCCTGTTGCATACATTCCAAGCATTGTACCGCACATACACCCGACTTTCTCTGGATTGATCACTGCGCCATCAATTCTACATAATTCTTTCAGCTCTTCTTCAGATTCCCCATAACGGATGCAAAAATCTTCATGCTGCATATCAAGTTGTAAAATAATTTCAGACTTATCATAAGCTTCAGAACAGATAATTTCACGATTCGTAGTGCTTGTAAATCCTGGAAAATATGGCGGCTGTATATAATCAGCTGTAATGACAACAACACGGACTACCTGTTTTCCGTCTTCACATGCACGTTCGATGTGAATCTGATGATTCATGGCCTGTACTGCCGCAATTCCTGCACTTTCCTGTCCTTCCGGATAAAATTTTACAGCGGCTGTAATTACAGCATCCATTGCACATTGTCTTCTTGAAACAAATGCAACATATTTGTCATCTGCCAGAATTCCATCCATCTTCATCTGCTCCAGATCATCATCAAGCCTCTGTCTGATACATTTTAATTTCAAACATGAATCTTCGATTTTCCAGCAATCCTTTGCAGGTGTGCCCCAAAACACCATATACATTGGAAGTTTCTGATCATCAAAATCATCAAATTTATTTTCTTTCGGATAAAATGTTTCCGATAATGATTTCGGTCCCTCATAACTCCACTCCACTTTACCAGTTTCAGGGCTGAATACCGGCCAGTCTCTTTCCCAGATTACAGGACAGATAAATGTTTCACGACCCAAATTTTTAAATTTTCCATCAATCAAACGGGATCCAAGCATAACTGCATACCAGCTTCCATCCTTTAACTGTACAAAGTCGGCATGTCCTATATTGATAATTGGACTGGAAAATCCCATATTTCTATGTGTCATAACAGGGTTTGCCGGATTTCCTTCAAAGAAGCTGAATAATTCTTTTGAACGTGCTATCATTACTGCGTGATAATGTTCTGTTCCACCTTCAGCAATCATCAAATAATAGTAATCTCCAATATGATACAGATGAGGAGCTTCCGGAGAAGAACCGCCTCTCATTGCACTATTATAAATAGTATATGGTTCGCCTGTCACACGGAAATTTTCAATATCATATGGTGCAACCCAGATTCCCCTTTCCTTCACGCCTGTACCGTTATCCCAGACATCACCGGTTCCCATAACATAGCAACTTCCATCATTATCAAAGAAAAGAGAAGCATCAATTCCAGGAACATCCGTCATCCAGTGAGGTTCGGACCACGGACCTACCGGATTTTGGGCAGTACAGATATAGTTTCCCTTATCTGCAAAGTTTGCATTAATAATATAATAAGTTCCATTATTGTAACGAATTGTTGGTGCCATAAGGCCGCCAACACCACAATTTCTTTCCATATGAAATCCGTTCTCTTCAGTTAAAGCATTTCCTATCTGTTCCCAGTGAGCAAGATCCTTGCTGTGAAAAACAGGAATTCCCGGAAACATTTCAAAGCTGGAACATGTAAGATAAAAATCATCATCCACACGAATGATAGAAGGGTCTGGATAATAACCCGGTATAATCGGATTTTTTAACTGATAACTCATTTGTTCATCTCCTTTAATTTCTGTTCATTTTCTTTACCTTTTTTATTTGTCATACGGATCATTAAAAATGGAATAATAGCTGCCAGGAAGCAGATTGCAGGTCCGAAGTTAATAACTGCATTCATTTTGGTCAGTATTTCAGCAGACATGGTAGAATTCGCCACAAATCCAACAGCACCCAGAACAACAATACCTATCGCACCACCAATAGCATTTCCAATCTTTGTTGAAAAAGAAATAACTGTAACAATCATACCATCGGAACGTTTTCCTGTTCGAATCCAGTTGTCATCGATCAGCTCACCAACCAGTCCTACTGAAACAAGACCAACCATGTTGGTTGCGCCATATATCAAGCCTACGCCTGCAACAAGAAGAACTGAAGCATGTGCTTCTCCCATAAAGAAGAACGCAATACAACAGCCGGCCTGAAGAATACATGACAGAACACCAACCAGTTTTTTATCAATATGATTCAGTAAATATGGAGTATAGAAATTAACAACCAGCATACCAACAGTCATGGCAGTTCCAAAAGATGCCATACCCATAGGTTCTCCAAGTACATAGATAAAATAGTAAACCATAACGCCAATTCTTCCAAAAACACCTGTCAGATACAGAATCATTGCAATAACCAACCATGCAACATTCCAGTCTTTTAAAGCATTTTTGAATGAGGAGCCAATCATAACGAGTGGATTTGTTCTTTCCCCTGATACACTGCCACCGCCAATTACTTCTTTTGTTGACTTAAAGCAAATCATGAAACATGGGATTGAAACAATTGAAAAAATTAATACAGTAAAAAAGTATCCTTTTGCAGAATTTGTATTTCCGCCACCAAATTTCATCAGCATCGGCATGGTGACTGCATTTACAATAATACCAAAAATGCTTGAAATAACACCTTTTACTGCATTTGCAGAAACACGTTCTGAATTAATTGATGTCAGAGAATTAACAACACATGCTACTGCACCATTTGCAAATGAATATGCTGTACAGCATCCAATATAAGTAAAAATGCACCAGAAAGCTTTTGCACTATCCGGTATATTCAGATTAAGAAATGTCAATGTACTGAAAATTGCCAGAATCGGTGATACATACAGTAAGTATGGTCTGTACCTTCCATATTTTGAACGGGTATTCTCAGCTATACCACCAAAAATAGGATCGCAGAGAGCCTGCCATATTCTTGCAATCAGCATAATAACAGAAATAACAGCCGGTGCCAGTCCGACAACATCTGAATAAAATACTGTCAGATAAGAGCCGATCATTGTAAAGGAAAGAGTACTTCCCGCTTCACCCATTCCATAACCAATTTTCTGGGCCAGAGATAATTTGACCGCTGCCGGGTCACTTACAGCTTTCGTTTCTTGAGGTTTCATGTCACATAAACTCCTTTCTTAAAAAGTGATCATTACCTGTTCTTTGAACTGTCTATATTTTAGTAAATACAGTCTCTGTTTTCTTTATTTTATCCATCTTTTTCTTGCTATCTTTTGATTAAAATTGACTATTTTCATTCTTATTGTTATAATAAGACAAGTAGATTGTCATATTTTGTCATTATCCAAATAAGCAAATCTACTCATAAAATAAACAGGCAAAAACTTACTGTCTTAGGAGAAATACATATGGTATATAATTTCAATGTCAAATTTTATAATGGACCTGTCACCATCGACACTATTCAAAATGAATATCTTCTATTATATGTTATTCGCGGCAGCTGCCATGTTCATCTTGCTTCAGAAACACTCCACATGAATCCAAAAGATGTTCTTATGATCAATGGAAACCGACATTTTAAGCTTCAAAACCAACCCTCTGCTTTTTTACTTGCTATTTATGTACGCGCAGAACTGTTTCGCCAGTTGACAAATACACATCTGCCACATTTTCGCTGTTGCAGTGTTCAATATTCCAGCGTAAAATATGAGCAGCTTCAATATATGCTCTATGATCTGCTGGGTGAGTATGCACTTGAAATCAACGGAATGAATGCAAAAAAACTAAGCATTCTGTATAAGATCTGCGATCATCTGATTCATTCTTTTATGCTCTCAGATAACCAGCCTTTATCTGAAAGCTCTGAAGAACGGCTTGATCCTGTTTTTTCGTATATTGCAGAGCACTTTTCTGAACCGCTTTCGCTTCCGTCTGTTTCCGAACAGATCCATATTGCTCCTACTTCCTTATCTCGTCTGTTTAAAAAAAATACCGGCATTACATTTGTGCAGTACGTTACAAAAGTCCGCCTTCAGCACGCTGTTTCTGATCTGACTGGAAGTCAGATGCCGGTTTCCAATATCGCACTTAACAATGGGTTTTCAACTGCTTCTCAATTTAATAAAATTTTCAGACAAAATTATAATCTTTCCCCAAGTGAATACCGTCAACAGGAGGCAATTCGAAAAGATAATCCAGATGTACAGAATCCATCTCAAATTTCCGCCATGCTGAATAAATATCGTTCCAAAACCCGGATGGTTGTAGTCAAGGAGCAGAAAATAAGGCTTCAGTCAGCTGTTATTGACTGTACCAGAGGTAAGGAAATCCATAATCCCTGGGGAACTATGCTATATCTTGGTTTTGCATCCCGACTTCTTTCTGGAACATTTCAACGGCAGATTCAATTTTTAAAACGTAATCTTGATTTTGAATATGGATGTATTAATGGACTTTTCTCCCCTGAATTTGGTCTCATTAATCAGGAGCAGCTAGATCAGTTAAATTTTGTTAATTTGGACTATATTTTAGATTCCCTTGTTGAAAACGGAATATGCCCCTTGATTGTCTTCGATAATCAAATCCTGAAAATGCTGAAAAAATTAAGCGAAATTCAGGAAATATCCATTATCCGTATCTTTTCTGATTCGCAACAATTTAATAGTATCGTTGAAAAAATTCTTATGCATGTCATCAATAGATACGGTCTAAAAGAAGTATCAAACTGGAAGTTTATGATTTGGTATTATGTCTATAAACAAACCTTAATCGGTATTCCTGGAAATTTTGTAGACATATGGGACAATTTTTTTGAAACTGTACGAAAAATAATCCCAAATGCTCCTGTAGGCGGCGTCAGCTACAGTCCCTCCCTGCATAAAGACAGTATCGTAAACTTCTACCGTGAATGGACAAATGCAAAACATATGCCAGATTTTATAACTATAAATTCTTTTCCTTACCGCGAAGCAGAACAGCCTACAAAAATGAATGCCATACGGCAAAATATTGATACCTTCTTTTCTGATGATCTTGCTTATATCCATTCTGTTCTGGAGGAAGTCCATTTTCCTGAATGTCCCATTGTTGTAATGGAATGGAATCTTAGTTTTATACAAAGGAATTCATTTAATGATATGGCTGCCAAAGCAGCAATTATGATAAAACAGATGACAGATTCACTTGGCGAAGTAGACTATGTTTGTTACTGGCATGCAAGTGATATCTTTGCCGGAGATTTTGATGCAAAGCGAATTCTGAACGGAGCATGTGGTCTGATCAGTTCAGACGGATTTTGTAAGCCACCTTATTATGCATTACTTTTCTTCAAACAATTATACAATTATCTGGTTGAACGAGGCAGTCATTACATTGTTACAAAGAATGGTCTTGATCACTTTGCTATTATTCTTTTTAATAATAAATCATTGAATTATGAATACTATTCAAGAGATGAATCTACGATTGAGATGAATGATGATCAAAAGATTTTCAGTAATCATGATGCTTTGGAAATCACCCTCACTCTTCAGGGAGTACAAAACCGAGACTATCATGTCCGTAAGCAGATTTTTGGTCCAGAATCTGGCAGTATCCTTGATGAATGGAGACATCTGGGAACAGATCTACAACTGACCTTAAACGAAATTTCCTATCTGAAACGGTGCAGTATTCCTCATAGAAAAAACGAAACTATCCTTGCAGAAAATAAGACTCTTATTATACAGGAATTATTACAAGAGCATGAGGTGATGTTTATACAGATTGATTAATACATTATCGTTATTTTACACGTGCTACATTATAAAAAACTATATTTCAAATCCAGCTTATTCTGGTAAGAATTATTTCTTCCAGAATAAGCTCTTTAATCGTTTCATTTTCAATAATACAATTGCAATTTTAGTCAACTGCATGTTTAATAATCCCAATTCCAATCGGATACGGGCCTGTGTGAACTCCAATCGTTGCTCCAATCTGATAGATTCCGATTTTTTCAATTCCAAGGCGTTCTTTCACCAGATTTTTCAGCATTTCACGGAACTTCACTGCTTCTTCATAATCGTATCCATAACCAATACAGAAACTGTATTCTCCCGGTTTTGCATTAACTTCATCCAAATATTCTCTGGTCATGTCTACGACTTTCTTCATGGATCTGACACGTCCTCTGGCTAAACCGGAACTGAAGATTTCGCCTTCTTTTAGTGTAATCATCGGTTTGATTCCAAGTGCACCTGCTGCAATTCCTGCAAGCTTTCCGATTCTTCCGCCATGCTGCAGATAGTCAATACTTCCAACTGTAAAAAGAATACGTCCGGTCTCACGGATTGGAAGAATCTTTTCAATGATTTCTTCATAATCCATTCCCATATCACGCAGTCTGCATGCTTCCAGCACAAAAAGTCCCTGAAGAACTGTATTTATTGTAGAATCAATTACTGTAATCTTTGCCTGCGGATATTTCTCTTCAATCATCCCTTTTGCCACTGTTGCAGACTGCAGAGAACCACTGAATTTCTTTGTAATACAAATACAGATAACCGGAATATTCTCTTTCGCACTCTTCTCAAATGCATGATAAAAATCATCTACTGACGGCATAGATGATTTTGGAAATACATCCGGATGATCCACCATCTCCTGATAAAAATCCCGGATTCCGATTTCTACTACTTCTTTCTTATATGTCTCACTGTCAAAAGACACATAAAAGGGAACGACTTCAATATCTTTTTCTCTCGTAAGTTCCTGTGGAAGATCCAGCGAGCCATCGCTGACGATCTGAACTTTCTTTTGCATAATATACCTCTCCTGATTCATGTGATACGGATAAAAACATCCGCATTCCTTTAAAACATAATTTTTCCTTTTTAAATAAACGAGAAACATTATAGCACAAGAATCTGGATTGATGCAGGCATTACTACAGATTTTATACTTTTTTAAGATATCAGTATTGTTTTCATCTGCTGTATGGTTTTCTTTACTTCATAAACAATCTGGCTGTTTATGATATCAAAATGTATCTCTTTTCCGCTTCCTCCATACTTAGCTTCATAAATTGCAGTTTTCTCTTCATCATGTTCTTTATATCTGGCTTTACCGGCCAGGTAAGCATTGGAATTTGCATGATTCGGATAGTTCTGGCTCTTCTGGATGTAAAACATTTCTTTATTTTCTCTAAGGTCTGCTTCCAATTTGTCCAGTTTTTCCAGAAACAGCTTGGTTACTTTCGGATAATGTTCCTTAATATAAACCAGATTTCCATGCAAACAAGTAGCACTCTTTTCCATAAGTCTGCGTTCTTCCTCATTCGTAAAATCTGCATACTCATCTGGCTGTACCTCATTTCCTGCAATAGATCTCTGCAACTGCTCAAACCAGTACAGATGCCTGGACATACTGTCCGGGAACATAAAATACGTGGAGAATTCATGATCGATCATCGGCGCCAGCCGCAGGATTTCGCCTGCCTCATTGCATATAAATGCAATGTTCTCATAATGGTAATTCTGATCACCTTTCAGAACCGAGATCAATATCTGAATCGCCAGCTCCTCCGCCAGTTCCTGATGGGTCTGGAAATAATCTGCGTTCAGTATCTCTGTATAGTCATAGAACATCTGACAATAATTTACATAATCATTAATGTTTACTTTGTCACCCGGATACTTCCGAAAGAACTCCAAGAGATTCATCAGGTGTTCACCTTTTCCGTAGATCATCGGACATACAGTTCCATAATCATAATACTTCTCAGTCTCCGTCTCATAGTCTTTGCAAATGGCAAGCTGATACTGCGGAGCAGAAACAAAATACTCATTAATCACCCACGACCAGAATACTTCTGCATAAGCAAACAGAGGAGTAGAAAATGGCTTAGACTTTGTAAGTGGTTTGAACACCAAATTTTCATTAAAAACAGGAAAATATTTTTCACCTTTGACCACCCCGACAGTTTCTGCTGTCAAGTTTCTTGTTCGGGATGAATATTCATAAATTTGAGAACTGTAATTTGCTTTTTGTTTCATTGTTTCTATTTATTCCTTCCATGGTATTAATTTTACTCATATTTCTGTGTAATTTCCCAATATCCATTTCTAGGCGAACCATGTCGAACGAGTATACCATATTCTTTCAGTTTTCTTATATTTTTTTCTACACTTCGACTACTAATGCATAATTCCTCTGCTATTTTTGCCGCCGGTAGACGAGCATCTATAGAAAGAATGTTAATAATTTTCTTTTGAATATCATTTAATTCATTTTTCCGAACTTTCTCCGAACTTTCTCCGAACTTTCTCCGAACTTTCTCCGAACTTTCTCCGCATTTTCTCTGATTCCATTCCGTTTTCTTTACAGAATTAGATTCTATCTGACCTGAAGAAATATTTCTAAACAATTCTACTCGGAACATATTATCAAATTCCTGAATTTTAGGCTCTGGAAGTCCATATTCTCTTGCACAGTTAAAAATTCTTTTTATTCCACTTCCCCAAGCCTCTACAAGTCCCATCTGGCTAAAGACATTGGCAATACCTTTATTTCTAAGTTTTGAATGTCCATTCATTACCTCTTCATAAGTCAATCCATTATATAAGCCTCCCGGCGACGTTACTTCCAGACGATCATCGTATATCGCAACCTGAATACAGGATTCATCCAATAAATTCCGATGGCAATGTGCATTAATAATCATTTCCCTGATAGCTTCAGGTGGAAGTTCATATTTTTCCTTACGTACTAGTCCGCCAATTGTAGCGCCAAGTCTGATATTCCTCAACACAAAATCTACCGCTTCCTCTATCTGATTATACACAGGTCCAGTAAATTCTCGTTTATCCAAAAACACAACTCTGTCCGCACCCTTAAACACAGCACACTGTGTCTTTGAAAATGGAAAATAATCTGATGTGAGTAATGCATACGCATTTGTTGCCAACAACTGACCATCACTTTGTTTTAAAATTTTCCAGTTAATAAGTTGTTCTTTTTTCACAGAGTTTGCAGACATTCCTGCTTTTTCTCTAAAACTTTCAATGTCTTTACAAAGTTTCTCCGTTGCTTCATCCGTAACAGGATATCCTACGCAAGTCAATTCATCCCATGATATTCGAGCTCCTTCCATTTCCAGTTCTTTAACTTTATCTGGAAATGCAAGTCTGGAAGTTCCAGCTACACGTATATAAGTGCCCTGCTCTTTTCCCTTTGATTTCAGATAATATGGACGATTCTTACCAGGTTCCACACTTACTACAATAACCGTTTTACCATTAACAGTTTGTGGTTCAATATCTGGGATAATCTGCGGCACACATGAATCTGAAACCGCATTAGCTATTCCATCCATTAATTGAAATAGCACTTCATTCTCTACTCCAACGATTTGATGTGTCCTGTCATCAACACCTATAATCAACTTTCCACCCTGTGTATTAGCAAAAGCTACTATTGTTTTCATGTACTTTTCACTTTTATCAGGCAGTGCCACCTTATATTCAATATTCTTAGACTCACCAGAAAATAATGCATCTTTTGCCATCATAATATAGAACCTCCTGTTTTTTAATACTATAAACAGTAATCGGTAAAGAAATCAATATCTAATTTCCTATCTCTTTTGTAAAATAAGATTTTCCATTTTCTTTTTTATTTATAGCCAAGGCAATTCAAATCATCATTCTCAAAATTCATCCCATAAGCTTTTAAAGAGACTGACCAATCGCAAGTATACCTGCTATTGCCTCTTTGCCATTTCAATTCACAGCCTCGCAGAGAGGCTGACGAATTTCTTCTGTATTTTGTGCCAAAATTGAATTATTTCAACTCACAGCCTCATAAGAAGGCTGACTGCAGACGGTAGATCTCCAGTGCCCTACGGATTGAGATACTCTGTTTTCGTACTTCTGCTCCATAGCTGGATACTGTCTGTATCTATTTCTCTCCTGATAATGCATTACCTACCTTACTAAGGAATTATATCATTTTTTATTACTACCTATATCAGATAAATGATTTTTGATCAAATGATAAATCACCCTTCCATCTTTTTGTCCAAAAGAATGCAAGGAGCCTGTATATAATTCTTTCTTTCCCTGAAGCTTTTTCGACTCCATAAAATCTATAATCTCCGCAGTTCTCTCCTCATATTCCGTTCCCTCAAGGATTCCTTCTAATTCTTTTCGCATTTTATTACGCTCTTCAATCCTTGCACATTCTGCTGCCAGATCAAGTGTTGACATCCTATTCTGGAGCATCTTTCTTCGCCAGATGTCGCGAGAGGAATTGAAAAGTGTAAATGCATTCTCTATATTTCCGGCTTTCACAACCTGAGGTTTCGCGGCATCTCTATTTACACAAAAGAAATCTATCACCGCTTGGAATCCTTTGTCGTTGCTTATGATTCCAATCTTTTTCTCACCACGTTCACTGATTATCCCGCACTCCGCAGCGATATAAAAATCAAGTGCATTCTTTCCGCTTCCTTTTAATTTTACTACTCTAAATTCACATCCACTGTCTTTGATGTCCTGCAGATAATCGCACCTTATTTTCCCACAACAATTACTGTAGAAAATAATCAGGGTATCATCAGCACATAATGCATCCGCCCCTTTTAATCCGTTTGATCCATTCACGTTCTCATAATCAACCAGTATCGCTGCCATCTGACTTCCTCCATAATTATTACCAGTGTATTTCCCACATTTTTCTTGCCTTATTTATTATGTATTCGTATAATAACCATAGGTTACATTTTCTTCTACGATATCATAACCAATGGTTATTTTCAAGAGGTGAATCCAATGAAATTTTATCCTGAACGATTGACACAATTAAGAGAATCTTTAAATATCAGCAAGGCTGAAGCTGCCCGCAGACTCAATATTTCTGCAATGACTTATGGTCGTTATGAAAAAGGCGAGCGCGAACCATCTTATCAGTCTGTATGCTATATTGCGCAGGTTTTTCACTGCAATGTGGATTTTCTGTATGGAGTTTCGGATGATATGGATTGTGATTATATTATTATTTCACGTTCAGAATCTCCGGATCTATATGCTTTGGTAGAAATTATGAAGAAAGATGCTGAACTAAGCAACCGGCTGACTATCTACGCCAGAGAATTGCTCAAAAAAGAGAAAACACCTGAAAATTAGTCTGTTAATTATATTACAGCTAATTTTCGGGTGTTTCTCCGACGTTTTCTCCGACGTTTTCTCCGACGTTTTCTCCGACGTTTTCTCCGAACTTTCTCCGACGTTAATACAACGTTCCTACATACCCTTGCGTTTCCCGTTTCATATAGCATTCATTGACCTGATCAGATTCCATAATTTCCAGTACATATTCCATCCCTGTAGCCAATTCGCGTTTTTTCAGTTCTTCTAATGGAATCCAGTATACTTTTCCCTCTTCAGAACTTTTTAATTCACCGGAAAATTTCTCTGCTTTGTAGAGAAAAAGTACATTATGAATGCCATTTCTATGCCAATGATATACCCCTCGCAGCTTCGGGTTTTCTATTTTTAATCCGGTTTCTTCCCAGACTTCGCGGATTACGGAATCGTTAAATATTTCGTTCTTCTCCACATGTCCGCCGGGGAAGGTTGTTCCGGTGTAGCTGTCGTTTACTTTGTCCAGTGCCAGGACATTTCCTGCATTGTCGCAGATCATGCACATATTCATGAAGCAAGCCTGATCTATATAGTTTTCCCCTTTTTCATTAAATAATCTTTTAACCCGCTTGTTAACATTAGATCTTTTTGATTTGTAATGCTTCAAGACCTCTCCATAAGGAACCCATATTCCAGCTTCTTCAATTTTTTCATATACTTTATCTACTACTTCTGACAGTTGTTTGTCATTTGGAAATGTATATTTTTTAGTATAAAAATCTCTTGTTTCCTGAAACATCCATTCTGCAATTTTTTCTTTCTGTTTCAGTTTTAAATGGGAATATTTCTTATCCGTCTGTACTAATCGTCCATCTGTTATTTCATGATTCTTTTGTGACATTATTAAATTTTCCTCTTATTTTCTTTGCAATTAACAATATAAATTCCCGCGCAAACCAGGAGCAGAGCTATCAGGCTTCCAATATTGAATGCCTGCTTCACCTCACCAAGTATCAGAGCAGACAGAATCACACTGCACAACGGATTGACAAATCCAAAGATTGCAACTTTCGAAACATCATTCCATGCAAGCAGTACAGACCAAAGTGTATAGGCCACTGCAGAAACCATTGCCAGATAAAATATAATTGCCACACCTCCTACAGTAACATTTCCGAGATGTCCGCCCATTCCCACTCCGATCAGCGTCAGAACGATTCCTCCCATCGCAAACTGCGTTCCACTCAGCACTACTGGAGATACTGTTCTGGAAAATAGATTGATCAGGACCGTGGAAATTCCATAAGATAACTGCGCAATCAGAATAAATCCCTCACCAGTCAGCTTAAATCCCATATCCAGGGAATTTCCCATCAGATTGATCACAACAACTCCGGCAAATCCCAGAACGCATCCTGCTATTTTTCTGCCTGTCATTCGTTCATTACGAAAGATCAGACAGGACATCAGAATTGCGATAAAATTTCCAAGTCCAGTGATAATGCCGCCTTTTACTCCTGATGTATGTGCAACACCTATATAAAAGAAGAAATATTGTCCAACTGTCTGTGCCAGACATACTGGAACTGCATATTTCAGAATCTCTTTATCTGGGATCATCACTTTCTTTTCTCTGATTGATGCAAAGATCAGTACCAGGATTCCCGCCAGTGTAAAACGAACTCCCGCAAAGACAATCTGGCTTGCAGTATCTGCGGAATCTACCTGCATCAGGCGATAGCCTGTTTTAATTACCGGAATTGCGCTACCCCATAGGATACAGCAAATACATGCAAGGAGTGCTACGATTCCGGTTTTTGTTAATGTGTTTTGTTTTTGTGTCATTTTTGTTTTCTCTCTTTTCATTTGTTTTTCACTTTTTCTATTGTATCATAGATTTTTGACCCGTTGTTAATGGTTTTTGAAACTCCCTGCTTTACCACTTACTCATCCTGCTACAAGCCAATCCCTATCTATTACTTTTCACAATTAATGCAGAAAACTTATTGATTTATTTGAATTAAAAAGCAGAAATGCTCTCCACGAATAAACTCGCTTCAAACATTTCTGCTTCTGTAATCCAATCTGTAAATCTTTAAAAATAATATTCCTCAGAATAAATCCTCAGATCCTCTTTCGTCCATTCTCCGTTTTCGATATGAAAACTGTTCAACACCGGATAGTCTGCTATCAGTGACAGGATCAGGTAACTTGCTTTTGAGTCAAAGGCAAGACGAATATCTTCCACGGACGGGCGGGATGGAGACGACGGATGGGAATGCCAGTTTCCCAGCGGTTTCAGACCATTGGCACGCATATCTTTGATCGCATTCATCTGATCTCTTGGGTCCAGAGTAAAGTGGTCTTCGGCATGATCTTTATTTTCCAGGAAATATACTTTTTTGATTTCTCTTCCCTCTTCGGTCTCAGCACCGGCCAGAAGTCCGCAGGCTTCTTCCGGAAGATGTTCTTTTGCATAATTAACAATCTCATCATAGAGATGATCTCTCATTCTTATTATCGCCATATTTCTCTCCCGTTTATGCCTGGTTCTTAACCGAGTCAAGTAAGTCCCCTGTTTCAATTACAAAAAATGATAAGTAGTAGGTTGGAACTTGATCTATTTACTGTTCATCTCTTGTCGCAAAACGACCTGCAGTCTCCTCACAGACTTCCTGCTCGTAATCGATTGGCTCCAGGATTGTCGGATGATTGCCGCATACTGCACAGTTATGAGTATCTTTCGGCAGTTTAATTTTACGGAATTCCATTGTCAGCGCATCATAAGTCAGAAGATATCCTGTCAGAAGATCACCTACACCGATCAGATATTTGATTGCTTCCATTGCCTGTAAAGAACCGTGAGATAAGACACAGCTGGAATTTAGTTTTTCATTTAAGTGAGGAAGGAGAATTCTTGCTATATATTATGTTAAATTTTTGAATTTCACAAACTGGAATTTATCTTTTCTTATATGTCACCACAATTCCAACCACCGAAGTCCAAAAAACAATCGGTGCGAGTCTTACAAACAAGAATTCAAACCCATGCAGTATTGTTCCTGCCACTGCCAACTCAGGATCATTGTAATTCCAATCCAAATAAAAACTATTCGTAGATGCAAGTGCGATAAATATTACCACTATAACCGCACACAATGAAATAAGAATCCATCGAATCGTTTTTACCTTTGTTATACTTCTTTTTGCAAGCTGCAAATTAATAACTTCCAATTTTTCAGAAAGAATCTTTAAATCATCGATAGTCGGTTCTGCTATAGGTTCTCCAAGTAATTCACTTACAGTAGTATCCAGTTCATTCGCCAAAATAATCAGCATACCGGAATCTGGAACTGACAAACCATTCTCCCATTTTGATACTGTCTGTCTTACTACGTTCAGTTTAATTGCCAGTTCTTCTTGCGACAGCCCTTTTGACTTTCTAATTCTTTTGATATTTTCATTTAGCATAATCTCTGCCTCCTTGTTTTTGATAGCTCAATTCTATATTCAAAAGAGCCGTTGCCACAAGCAATACATATTAACATCCGCTTATTTATGGGCTTTTCGCAGACAAATCCCGATTGTGATTTCACCTGTTTTAAGAAATTTAATAACTGTTGTATTTTGTTATTAACTTCTCTGTAAACCCTTGAAAACACTGGATTTGTCGCAGGTGAGCTTTCCATTATTGTTTCCCTTGTGTTATATCGTCCCATCATTGTTTACGAACTCTGATAAGGGAAAATGCAAGGGCAAAAAAATCTGATAACACATTATAACATGAAATGGAAGTGACATGGTGAACTGATTGAAATGCTTCTTAATTTTTACAACTAATGATTGATTGAATGATAAGGAGATGGAATACGATGAGAACAATATTTGCAGAATATAACCCAAAGTGCAACAGCATTGATGTTTATATCAGTGCCGACTATATGCTCCACATTGACTGCTGGGAAGCGGAAAAGAACTTGAAAACTACTCCTGATTCAGACTGTGCATTGAACGCACTTGCAATTAATGAACCACTTGAATATGCAAGACTATATCTTTATGAAAATTTGCAGATGTGGGTAGATGCTGAAGATTCATTGGAGGTATAATATTAAAAGACCGACTATCTTACTCACTATGCTGAGATGGTCGATCTTTTTCACGATTTATATATTTACATTTCCGGCTTTAATGGACCATAGTAGTAACTTGCTGTCGCTCCTCCATCAACAAGGAATGTAGATCCTGTAATAAATGCTCCTCTGTCACTCATCAGAAGTTCTGCTACATTTGCAACTTCGTCTGCTGTTCCAGGTCTTCCTGCCGGGCATTTGGCGAACATATTTTTATAAAAGTCACCACGAGGTCCGTTAAATTCATCAACTGCCAGCGGTGTTACAATAATTCCGGGTGCAATGTCGTTAATCCGTGCCCCCCTCTTTCCCCACTCTACCGACTGTGCCATTACACGCTTTTCATTGCAACGTTTTGCCAGCTGATATGCATGAAGTGTGTCCCTGATATTCTCCGGCTGTAAAATCTCAAGGCTTAAAAGTTCCTCTGTCGGTGTTGTGGCAAGCTGTGCATCCTGCTCAGCAGTCAGCTGTGGCATTCTCCAGCCAGACTGACTTGAGATGGTAACACCTACGCCTCCTTTTTCGATGACCTTTCCTACTTCTTCCAGAAGTACCGCCGTTCCATAAAGGTCTACCTTTAGGATTGCTTCAATCGGAGCCTGAGATGGTGATACACCGGCTCCATTTACCAGCATCTTAATCTCACCATATTCTTTCGCTTTTGCAATCAGATTTAAAATGGATTCTCTGGAAGATAAATCCATTTTCATCGGCTCAACATCAAATCCTGCGTCATTCATAACTTTGGCAATTTCCTGTGCATTTTCTAGCTTTTTATCGCCCATTACTATTTTCTTTCCATAGCCTATGCGTCTTGTAATTGCCATTGAAATTTGCCCTGCACCGGTTACAATCATTACTTCCTTACTCATAATACCCAATCTCCTTTTTTATTCGGCTACATTTTTCTTTGCCCACGCCGTAACCGCTTTTTCAGATTTTTCCGAGTCTGCACCGTGTACTGCCATTCCTATTCCAAATGTCGCACCCTTACAAATTTTTCTTAAGTCACGTTCGCTGCTTCCCAGTCCGCTTCCTTCGTGTGTCATAAGAACCATTACTTTTTTACCGGTAAAATCAAGTCGTTCCATTTGAGAAAAAACGGGCATCGGGAAGGTTCCCCACCAGCAAGGTCCGCAGACAAACACATTGTCATAGGAATCTACATTGTCCAGATATTGCGTCAGCTCCGGTCGTGCATTGACTTTTACTTCCTGTGCAGCTTCTTCTGTACATTTATGATAATCTTTGGAATAATCATTTACTGTCTGAATTTCAAAAAGGTCTCCACCGACAGATTTCCGGATGTATTCCGCACAAATTTCTGTATTGCCTTTCTGTAAACTTTCAATTCGCCCATTGACATAATTTTCTCCCTTTCGAGAGTAATAAATAATCAGGTTTTTTGCCATTATCTTTTCCTCCTGTCTTAAATTGCCCTTAGTATAATTCACTTCAAATGTTCAATCAAATCTTAATACTTATCATATTGATTATTTTCACTAATCGTTATATGATTTATTTTGAAATACATTCCTCAAAATAAGCAAGGAGGTACATAATTATGTTGTTTAGACAGATTGAATATTTTCAGGCTGTCATCGAGACCGGGAACTTTTATCAAGCTGCTGAAAAATGTAATGTTTCCCAATCAGCTATTTCCCAACAGATAAAAAAACTGGAGAAGGAACTTGGGGTAAAACTTCTTGACAGGCATAACAGGACCTTTTCACTGACAACCGCAGGAGAGCACTTTTACAGAAAATGCCTCATCCTTATCAACGATATCGAACAGATAAAAAGAGAAACAAAAAGAATTGCGGATAACGGTCATGCAATTCTTCGTGTTGGCTATTATAAAGGCTATCATGGTAATGAACTTTCAGAAGCAGTAGCAGAGTTTTCTTCAAAATACCCGACTGTTGAAGTAAGTATCATGGTTGGAAGCCATGAAGAGTTATATAGGGCATTGGAAACTGACAAGGTTGATCTGGTTCTAAATGATCAGAGGCGGGCATTCTCAGACCTATATAATAATGAAATTCTCTCAGAAAGCCGTATGTACATAGAAATTTCCAACCATAATCCTCTGAGCCGATTGGAAGTGGTAGAAATCGCCGAACTGAAAAATATTCCCTGCATCCTTGTCATGAATCCAGCCGGACAGTGGGAAGAACAATCCTATTATGAAGATATTGTTGGAATAAAAGGTGACTATCTTTTTTCTGATTCTATTCAGGAAGCAAGGCTTAAAATCATTACCGGACAGGGGTATATGCCGGTTGATGTAATTGGTGAACAGGCATGGTTTGATTCTACTATCAACAGGATTCCTCTCGTCAGAAATAGCGAGCCTGTCAGAAAGACATACTGTGCATTCTGGCGAAAGGATAATTCCGGATATTACATTGAGGATTTTGCCAAAATGTTGAAAACGAAATTTTAATATAATTCCATACACAAAACAGACAGCCTTGTTTTTGATGGCTGTCCGTCTTTTTTTAATAATATTCTCGTTCTTTCATCCAGTCTTTCGCATAGCATCGGATTCCGATATAGAGCACATAGATGTTACTGCCCTTTATCTTCGCTCCTTTGGGTTCATGAGAATGAATCTTGGCTTTTTCATTGATTTGTGACAGACAGGAAAAGCCAGAAAGGAATGTACACATTCCAATCCGGCTGATTTCCGAATGGAATATATACATTCCTCTCTGTCCTTGTTATTTGTT
>ENA-OWRC01000862-OWRC01000862.1-human-gut-metagenome-genome-assembly--contig:-NODE-862-length-34474-cov-8.317179_pt1 | contig 34474 bp, 37 predicted proteins | sample MGYA00248268_ERZ651895 | MGnify/ENA primary metagenome ERZ651895 (study PRJEB26924, sample SAMEA4378242) | human gut metagenome | biome: human gut; feature: human-associated habitat; material: faeces...
CAAGTCTATTTGACATTAATGATGTCTATATCCTGTTTTATTAAATGTGTCTTTTGTGTTAAAATAAATCAATAAATCGTTGTTTGGCGATTTGGTAAATCCCAATAAATTAATTTTATAGGTAACAGAAAATTTGAATTTGCGGAGGAGTATGATGGATAGACCAATAACAACTTTATTTATGTTGATGTCTTTGGATGGAAAAATAAGCCCTGGTGCGTCGGATGATTTAGACGTAGATAAGAATTTCCCAAAGATAAGCGGGTTGAAAGAGGGCCTGCCGCAGTATTATGAGATTGAGCAGACAACCGACCTTTGGTCTTTTAACACCGGACGTGTACAGGAAAAAATGGGTGTAAACCAAAAGCCATTTCCTGATAAGACACCCGTTTCATTTGTCTTGTTGGATAACAGCCATTTGACCGAGCATGGTGTAACCTATTTCTGCAAAAAATCTAAGATATTTGTGCTGATTACATCAAATAGAAATCATCCGGCATATAACGTTAAGGAAAACAATCTCCATATTATTTTTCAGGAAAAACTATCGCTGAAAAAGGCACTTCATGAATTGAAATTGTCGTATGGATGCAAAAGATTGACGATTCAAAGCGGCGGAACGGTGAACGGACTATTCCTTCGTGAGAAGTTGTTTGATTATGTTGATGTCGTTGTGGCTCCGGTGCTGATTGGCGGCAAAGAAACCGCTTCTTTAATAGACGGCAGTTCCATTCTTTCAGAAAATGAACTATCTAAGATGGGCGTATTGAAACTCATTGAGTGCACTGTTTTAAATGACTCCTATATTAGAGTTCGCTATCAAGTGCTTCGCTGACAACTTCCAGTTTGTCGCTGTATAGACAAAACTAGTAACGGGTAAGCCTCATCAATTTACCCGCTTTTTTTTATGCCTTCTATTTAACTATGGGGAGTATTTTGGAGGTTTCTGTGAGGATGTTTTGTCCAAGTTGTAAAAAGAGAAGACCTTCATCATAAGCGCCTGCGTCCAAGAACATCTGTGATTACATCTCGAATGCATAGAACAAAGAGACTTTATATGTTTCTTTGTTTTTTTATGCTTATTCAGAGAAGATTCTTAACAAACCCGTATTGAGGGGCTTAGTCTAATTCTAGACTACGTTACCCGTTTTTAGTTTCACCGTTTTAAGTGAGTATTACCCGTTCTTACTTTAACGGTTTGTGTTCTGTCTCGCTAAATGCGCGGCTTAGTTTAACATCGACCTGCGGACAGAATTTGCTAAATGCACGGCTTAGTTTCTATATGCACGTTATAGTTTAACGATGACAGATGACAATTAGGATAGTTTTATCCTAATTTTTTCTTTACAAGTGATATATACTGTTATACACTGTTATATAGAAGGTGATACAATGATTATTATCAATAATAGTTCAATGATTCCTATTTATGAACAGATTGTGAATCAAGTGAAACAAAATATTGTGGATGGTAAGTTAAAAGAAGGAGATGCTTTACCGAGTGTTCGTGGTCTATCAAAAGATTTAAAAATATCGGCTTTAACTGTTAAAAAAGCATATGACATTTTAGAAGCGGATGGTTTATGTAGAACGGTTCAAGGTAAGGGTTCGTTTGTGTTGGGGGTAAATCCTGGCTTGGTACATGAGCAGCGTGTAATTGAAATCCAAAAGGATTTAGAGAAGATACTGGATAAAGCGAAATCTTATGATTTATCAAAGGATGAAATTAGAGATTTATTTGATATCTTGATGGAGGAATAATAGTATGCGGTTTATAAAGACATATAATGATTTTAAATTGGATTGTAAACTTGAATTAAAGCCAGGAACAATAACGGCTTTGATTGGTCGTAATGGCTCTGGCAAGACCACTTTGTTTAAATTGTATCTTGGTTTGATTGAAGATGATGATAAACATACAAATCAAGTGAATAAAGAAGAAATTGGGGTTGTATGGAATGATTCGAGTTTTAGTTTGGTTTTAAATGTTCTTGAAATTAAAAAGATTCTAATGTATTCCTATAAACATTTTGATTGTGATTATTTTGATTCTATGATTTCTCGATTTGAATTGGATCCAAAGAAACCATTAAAAGATTATTCTACAGGTATGCTTTCAAAATTGAAGATTATTATTGCGACTAGTCTTCATGCGAAAATATTATTGTTGGATGAGCCAACGAGTGGCTTAGATGTGATTGCACGAAATGAAGTATTGGATTTGTTGCGGGATTATATGGAACAAAATGAAGAGGCTTCTATATTGATTAGCTCGCATATCTCAAGTGATTTGGAGGGTTTGTGTGATGAATTCTATTTCATTGAAAAAGGAAAGATCATTCTTTGTGAACAAGATTTAGAATGTTATGCATTATTAAAGGGTGTAGATGAAACTGTGGATTTAAGTTATGCATTAAAAAAGATAGGTTCGACTTATCTTACAAATGAAAGACAATTTTATGTAGAAAACTATTCGAATCTAGTCATTGAAAAAGCACATATTGATGATTTGATGGAATATATGATCAAGGGGGAAACTATATGAAGGGTTTGTTAGTCAAAGATTTCTTGTTGATGATAAAAAGTAAGAAAGTCATATTGTTTATGTTGTTCATTGGAATCATTGGTGGGATAAATGATATTTCATTTGCGACAGGTTATATCTTGATGGTTCTTGCGATATTAAGCTTATCTACAATTTCGTATGATGAAGCCAATCACGGATTAAAGACTTTGTTTACATTGCCTGTTTCTAAAATGGATTATGTGAAAGAAAAATATTTGTTTTCTTTGATTATTACAGGAATTGGTTTTGTGTTTGTCACAATATTAGGTTGTTTTAGTAAAAGTGGCTTCATGGAAACACTTATAATCTTATCAACCGCTTTGTTGTTGTTAGCTCTATCTTTGCCATTTCAATTAAAGGAAGGCAACGAAAAAGGAAGAATTGTATTGTTTGTGGTTGTGTTTGGATGTACCTTCTTATTCGCTTTCTTAAATCAATTTATTCCTAAATTCTTTCAATCGATTGAATCGTTATTAAACACATTAGATCCTACAATGTTTAGTGTAGGTTTATTGATTACAAGTTTTATTCTATATTTTATTTCCATGCTGATTTCAATTCGAGTATACAAAAACCGTGTTCTTGATTAACGTACTAATTTATCTACAATACGATTGATGATATTCGTAATTTCTTCACAAGATTCTATGCATCCTGCATCGATCCATTGTTGAATCGTGGCTAGAGATCCAAAAAGGATGTAGTTTTTGATGTATGGATCGTTTTGAGAGACTTGTTCAAGCTGATTGTTGATGGAATCGAGTGCTAGAACTTGTTTAGGAAATTCATTGTCGACATTGCATTCAAAAAAGATTTTGATGGTTTCTTTGTTGGATTTTAAAAATTGGAGTAATTGGATAAAAGAAGTTTCTTTTGGCTGATCATTTAATTGTTCATTGATCAATTGAATGACTTCTTGCTCCATTTCTTTAATGACATCATATTGACTACCATAATATTTATAGAAGGTTGAACGATTGATATCGGCCTTTTCACATAAGCTAGAAATGGTAATCTTATTGATGTCTTTTTCTTTTAGACATTCGAATAAAGCGAGACGAATGAATTTTTTTGTCATTTGTATTTTTCTGTTCATAATCAACACCTGTTGCTTTCGTAACAATATGTTAAAATCAGTCGATTGAAAAATCAAGAGATAATTTTCTATAATTAGTTCAAATGGAGGGCTTTTTATGCTTCAATGTAAAAATATTATGAAAGATTATGTTTCAGGAGATGAAATTGTACATGCATTAAAAGGTGTATCACTTTCTTTTCGTGAACATGAATTTGTTTCAATACTTGGACAGAGTGGATGTGGTAAGACTACATTTCTAAATATTATTGGTGGTTTGGATCATTATACTTCGGGTGATTTAATTATCAATGGAAAAAGTACAAAGGATTATTGTGATAAAGACTGGGATACATATCGTAATCATCAGGTTGGTTTTGTGTTTCAATCTTATAATTTGATCATGCATCAAAGTGTTTTAAGTAATGTAGAATTGGCTTTAACACTAACGGGAGTCAATAAAGAGGAAAGAAGAAAAAGAGCTATAGAGGCTTTAAATAAGGTTGGACTTTCGGATCAAATTCATAAAAAGCCAACCCAGATGTCAGGTGGACAAATGCAGCGTGTGGCGATTGCCCGTGCTATTGTCAATAATCCAGATATTATTTTGGCCGATGAGCCAACCGGTGCTTTGGATAGTGCAACAAGTGTGCAAATTATGGAGATCTTAAAGGAAATCTCTAAAGATAAGCTTGTCATTATGGTTACTCATAATCCACAATTGGCAGATGAATATTCGAGTCGAATTATACGTTTAAAGGATGGTTCTTTAGTATCGGATTCCAACCCTTTTAATGAACAAGAAATGAATGTGGGTACGAGTGTATTAAAAAGGCCTGGCATGTCTTTTAAAATGGCTTGTTCATTAAGTTTAAATAATTTAATGACAAAAAAGGCACGTACATTTTTAACATCTTTTGCCGGAAGCATTGGCATTATTGGAATTGCTTTGATCATGTCATTGTCGCATGGTATGCAGTCGTATATTGATCAAATGGAAAATGATACAATGGCCAGTTATCCGATTGAGATTCAATCGAGTTCGAGTGATATGTCTACATTAATGACAACGATGATGGGCATGAAGAAAAAGACAGAAGAACATAAGGATTCTAAAATCTATTCTCGTCCTTATGTGGAGGATGTATTAGAATCTTTATCAAGTTCAAAGAAGAATAATTTATCGGCATTTAAATCGTATATTGAAAGTAGTAAGGGTAAAGAATTTAGAAAGACGGCGAAGGCAATTGAGTATGATTATAATTTAAATTTACAAGCTTATAATGAGAATACAGATTCTGGCTTAGTGCAAGTATCGCCAAATGGTTTATTAGATAAATTAGGCATGTCGGATATGATGTCTCTGCAATCCCAATTTATGGATTCAAGTGCTATGACCAATGATCAAGTGTGGCTTTCTTTACCCGAATCGAAAAAGCTTCGAGATGATGAATATCAGCTTGTCGAAGGTAAGTGGCCAACAAACTATAATGAGGTGGTTTTAGAGGTCGATGAAAATAATGAGATAACAGATTATGCACTGTATTCTTTGGGATTGTTAGATCAGGATGAATTGGTTAAGAATTATCAAAAGATTTTAAATGGAGAGACGGACAAGATTTCAAAGACAAACCTAGAATCGTATAGTGTGGATGATATCTTAAATTTGAAGTTTAGATTGGTTCTAAATAGTGATTTATATCAAAAGGTAAATGGTTTATGGATCAACCAAAGTGAAAATGAATCGTATATGAAGGATGTTGTTTCTAAGAGTCCTGAAATTAAGGTGGTTGGAATTATTAAGCCAAGTGAATCCACGGTTTCACAACCAACAATGGGTGGTGTGTATTATACAAAGGCTATGGAAGAGTATGTAACTTCTAAGACGGAGAATGCTCAAATTGTAAAAGAACAAAAGACAAATCCAAATATCAATATTTTTACACAGGCCGAATTTGCTTCAGGTCAAAAGATGAGCATGTCAAATCTTACAAATGAGCAGATGATGCAGCTTTCAAGTATGTCGCAAGAAGAATTGATGAATTACATGAATACGTATAATGAGAATATCAATGCGACATATGATTCAAATTTGACAAAACTTGGTGTTGTAGATTACTCAAATCCGACAAAGATTTCTTTATATGCATCAAGTTTTGATGGAAAAGAAAAATTGGGTGATTTGATTACTTCTTATAATAAGAAGCAGACAAAGAGCAATGTGATCACATATAATGATTTTATTGGTACGATGTTAAGTTCAGTAACAAGTGTTGTAAATATCATAAGTTATGTTTTGATTGCCTTTGTATCTGTATCACTCATTGTATCAAGCATCATGATTGGTATCATTACGTATATTTCGGTATTAGAGCGTACAAAAGAGATTGGTATCTTACGCTCCATTGGTGCTAGTAAGAAAGATATTACGCGTGTATTTAATGCAGAAACATTCATTATTGGATTGATCAGTGGCGTATTAGGTATATTAATTACACTTGTATTGAATGTTCCAATTAGTATGGTCGTAAAGAATATGACAGGTGTTGCACATATTGCCAAATTACCAGTCAATGGAGCTGTATTCTTGATTTTAATTGATTTAGTATTAACGATTCTTGCAGGATTGATTCCATCCAAGATTGCAAGTAAAAAAGATCCTGTAGAGGCATTAAGAAGTGAGTAATCACTTCTTTTTTGGTATAATTAAGGGCGAGGTGATTTCATGATTCGAAAAGGAACGATTGAAGATGCAGAAATATTATCTAAGGTAGAAGCAACTTGTTTTCCATCCAATGAAGCAGCAACTTCAAAAGAGATTCAAGAAAGATTAAATGTATATGCGAATCATTTTCTTTTATTATTTGAAGAAAATCAATTGATTAGTTTTATCGATGGCTTTTGTACAAATCATAAGGATTTAACGGATGAAATGTATAGTGATGCTTCGATGCATGATGAAGATGGTGATTGGCAAATGATATTTGGATTAAATACGTTGCCGGATTATCAAAGAAAGGGTTATGCTGCAAAAATCATGAATGCGATGATTCATATGGCTAGACAAGAAAACCGAAAAGGATTAGTGTTAACTTGTAAAGATAGATTGGCGCCTTACTATAGTAAGTTTGGATTTAAAAATGAGGGTGTATCCTCAAGTGTTCATGGTGGTGTAGTTTGGTATCAAATGCGATTGGAGTTTTAAAGATGAATATAATAAATATGGTGAAGAAATATCAAAAGAAAAAAGCAAAAAAAGCTGCAAAAGAAGAGTTGAAACAGATGATTCCTACGTTAAGAGGTCAATTGAATGAAGTGACTTCTGGTTTGGATGAATTAAATGGTCTGCTTAAAAAGATTACGCGTTCATGAAGTCAAAGATTTATTTAGCTATCGATTTAAAGTCTTTCTATGCTTCTTGTGAATGTGTATCTAGAGGATTGGATCCTTTAACTACAAATTTAGTTGTTGCGGATGCTTCTAGAACAGAGAAGACAATATGTTTGGCTGTATCGCCTTCTTTAAAGCAGTATGGAATTGGTGGAAGGTGTCGTTTGTTTGAGGTGAATCAAAAGGTAAGAGACGTGAATGCCCAAAGGAAAAAGGGGTTTTTGCGTTTTGATGGTAAATCGAGTGATGATGAAATTTTAAAGAAGAATCCTAGATTTGAAGTCGATTTTTTAATTGCACCTCCAAGAATGAAATACTATTTGGATATCAGTACACAAATTTATAATATCTATTTGAAATATGTTTCAAGTCAGGATATTTATGTATATTCTATTGATGAAGTGTTTATTGATGCAACGCCATATTTAAATACGTATCAATTAACACCCAAAGAGTTCACAATGAAAATGATTTTAGATATTTATGAAACAACTGGCATCACGGCTACGGCAGGTATTGGTACGAATTTATATCTTGCCAAGGTGGCAATGGATATTGTGGCCAAACATAAAGATCCAGATGAAAATGGGGTTCGTGTTGCGGCTTTAAATGAATATAGGTATCGTAAATTGTTGTGGAATCATAAGCCTTTAACGGATTTTTGGCGTGTTGGAAAAGGGTATGAGAAAAGATTGCATAAACTAGGTATTGATACAATGGGCAAACTTTGTGCCTTTAGCTTAGAACATGAGGATGTTTTATTTAAGACATTTGGTGTAAATGCTGAACTATTGATTGATCATGCCTGGGGATATGAGCCTTGTACAATGGAAGATATTAAGGCGTATAAACCGGAAAAGAATAGTATAGGTTCGGGTCAGGTCTTATCTTGTGGATATGAAAAAGAAAAGGCTAAGATTTTAGTAAAGGAAATGGTGGAATCTTTAGCTTTAAGTTTGGTGGATAAGCATTTGGTGACAAATAAAGTGGTTCTTACAATTGGTTATGAAACAAATGAAGCATATACAGGTGAAACAATGGTTGATTTTTATGGACGTGTTTTGCCGAAAAGCTTAAATAAAATTGTTCATTTACCTCAAAAGACAAATGCGAATTCAATTCTAATTCAAAATATATTGGATGTATATGATCGGTATGTGGATTCTAGTTTATTGGTGCGAAGAATCAATGTGGCAGCTATTGAAGTGGTTGATGAAAAGAATCGTGGCTTTGAACAGATGGATTTATTTTCAAATGTGGATGAAGAAGAATTGAAGAAGGAAAATGATCTTCAAAAGGTGACTTTAAAAATAAAGAATAAGTATGGCAAAAATTCAATTTTAAAAGGAACGGATTTTGAGAAGGGTGCCAAGGCCAAAGAAAGAAATGAGCAGATTGGAGGGCATAAGGCATAATGGATGAAAGATGGTATACAATGGATCGTCCTAAAAGTAAATATCCAAAGATGTCGATGTTAGATCGTGCTGCTCAATTTGCGCCTTTTGCAGCTTTAACAGGTCATAAAGAAGCTGTGATAGAACAGGGTAGAATCACGCAGGAAAAAAGAATTTTATCAAATGAAGAAAAGCTTGAAATCAATGAGAAAATCACTGAATTGATGCATTTGAAATCGAAATGTAGAATCACTTATTTTGAAAAGGATAAGACAAAAAGTGGTGGTCAGTACATGGAGGGCGTTTTATCTTTTAAGCGTATAGATGAATTGAATAAGGTGTTATATTTTAAAGAGAATATTCAAATACAAATAGATGATATTGTAGATATTGAAGTATTGGAAAAGTGATGCTTGTATATATTCATACGCATGATGCGGATGAACTTTCTTTAAAAGATATTGCGGATGCAGGAACGATGAGTATTGCACAATGCAATCGTTGTTTTAATAAGATGTTAAATGTAACGCCATATGAGTATTTAATTCAGTATCGATTACAAAAGGCAACAAATCTTTTTAAGAATGCCACATTGAATGTAACGGAAATATCAGAGATTGTTGGTTTTAATAATGTGACACATTTTATTCAGGCGTTTAAAAAGGTGTATGGCATATCGCCAAAGAAGTATCAAATGATGGAGGGGCAAGATGAAAAGGGCAGTTGAAGAAATCTTAAAGTTTAATGAGGAAAGAGATTGGGATCAATTTCATAATCCAGAAAATTTAGCTAAATCGATTAGTATTGAGGCAGGAGAGTTGTTGGAATGTTTTCAATGGAATAATGAATATGATAAGCAACATGTTTGTGAAGAACTTGCCGATGTGATGAATTATTGTATTTTGATGGCCAATAAATTGGGTGTGGATATGGAAGAAATTTTGTTGATGAAATTAGAACAAAATAAGAAGAAATATCCGGTAGAAAAGTGTAAAGCATCTTCTAAAAAGTACACAGAACTGATAAAATAAGGGTATGTTAGATATCGAGCGATTACAATTCTTAGATTTATATAGTTTTGAACTACGATTGGATTATTTTGAGAAAATTTTAGAGTTTACAAGTTCTTCTTATTCCTTTTATTGGTTAGAGGCTATATTAAATTTAATGATTTATAAGGATACAATTGAATTTGATGAAATCTTGGATGAAATGATTTCTTTAGCCTATGAGGATGTGGTAGAAAAAGGGTATCACTTGGGTCCGTTGATTCATCAAAAGCGTACAAACGCATTGGAAAATGCGATTTTAAGCATTCAAAAGTATTTGCCTGAAAATTGTTCGAAACAAGAAATTATTATTTGTGTGAAACAACATGATGAAGATTTAAAGGATTATAAGAAACTATTGATCATGCAGACACCATATCGTTTATTATCGAGTTTTTTGGCGGATGTAGGTGGTAATGATCCAATTTGGAATCGACCTAAAGATATTATAGAAACAATCAAAGATTATAACGAAAAATATAGACTTCCATATATCATAGAAAATGACAGGGGTCTTAAAAGAAGAGTTGTTGTTCAACCAGAATGGAGAGATTTCTTAATGACTAATTATCGTGTCATTATGGAATGGGTCCATGATGAAAAGATCAAGTATCTTGAAAAGCGTAAGATTGAAGAAAGTGCATCTTAGGATGTGCTTTTTCTTTTGGCTAAAATAAAAAAGCCTATTGCTAGACTGTTATATCAAATTTTATTGACTTGAGCACTATTATAAATAATGGAAGAAACTATATAGTGTTTAAAATATGTATCTAAAATGTACTAAAAAATAAAAATTTATAATTAGTTCTTTTTGTTAGAATTTCCAACTAAATAATCAATTGATACAGAATAATATTTAGAAAGTTTGATTAAAAAATCGATAGGCATGGTACGAGTTCCTTTTTCATATCTCCTGTATACTTCGCGTTGACAACCTAAATAGTCAGCAATTTCTTGTTGAGTTTTATCATTGTCAATTCTTAAATCTTCGATTCGTTTAAAATACACAATACCACCTCAGAATAATTGGTAAGTTCATGTTATCAAACAGTTGCATTAAAACTTGCGAAATGCTACCATATAGTTGCATACAAAAGAAATGGAGGCTCTTATGTTTGAATTTGAATGTTTAACACAAAATAATAGTGACGTAATCTATAGAGCAGATTGTAGTCCAATTGGAGGGTCAGGATGTTGGCCGGATATGACTGGACAATGTGGTCCTGATTGTAATCCTAGTGATCCACCAATGTGCACACCGGATGATCCTGATTGTTATCCAGGAGATTGTTAGCCTTCTGATTTACTCAGAAGGTTTTGTTATATAAGGAGATATTTGAGATGGGCAATATATGCATTAATGATTTAGATGATTATGTAATTCTTGTTGATGGAAAGATAAAATCTTGTCTTTATGATTTAAGAAACAAAAAGTTATATCACATAAACCATAGACTGTCTAAACTAATTCAGAAAGTAAAAGACATTCCTACAACATATCTAAGTCTTGATGAAATTAACATTATTCAAGATTTAAACAATAATGGCATAGATCTATCTAATATAGTGACGGTCGAAGAATTAAGAAAATCAGTATCTTTATCAAAAAATCAAATTCAATTCGCTTGGATTGAAGTATGTACTACATGTAATTTAAGATGTATACATTGCTATAATGAATCAAGTTCAATGTGTAAAAATGAAATGTCTTATGATGATTTTGGTATTGCTGTTAAAGTGTTGAAAGATATGAATGTTAACAAGATTCAATTCATAGGTGGAGAGCCTTTGGTTCTAGGAAATAAATTAAAAGACATGATCACTTATGCGTCTGATAAATTTGAATCAATAGAAGTGTTTACTAATGGAACTTTAATAAATGATGAATGGGTACAATTTTTTGATAAATATAATATAAAAGTTGCGCTCTCTGTTTATTCTTATATTGATTCTGAACATGAGAAAGTGACCAAAGTAAAAGGATCATATAACAAAACTAAACAAGCTATTGAAAAATTACGAAAGCGAAATATAAAGTATAGAGTTTGTAATACAATTATGAAAGATATAAATATTGGTAATAAAAATACAGACTTATTTACATTGAGTACTAAAAAAGATATTGTGCGTATGTCTGGTAGAGGAAATTTAAATCTTTTGGATGAAAAATTAATTAAGAAAAAACTAATAACAAAAGATTATTTTTCACATCCATTAAATAAATCTGTGATAAAAAGTTCGTTATTCTTTAATAATTGTTTTGGATCAAAGATTTATATTGCGACTGATTTAACAGTATATCCCTGCGTAATGGAAAGACGTTTTTCTCATGGAAATATGAAAGAAAATACAAATTTTAAATTAGACGATGCAATTATGAAACTGAATAAAGATAAAATAAATGGTTGTAAAGATTGTGAATTTAGGTTAGGCTGTTTTGATTGTAGGCCTGATTCTTTGACTGAGGAAATATGCTCCAAACCATGGTATTGTACTTATTTACCGGAAATTGGTGAATGGGAATTGGTGGAAAATAGTTTAGAACGCATTAAATAATGCATAACACCAAGGGGTTTTCCTTGGTGTTTTTAAAAACTCAATTTGAATTGTAAATATGAATAAAAAGAAATATCAAAATAATGGAGTATAAACGGAGTGTTAGAACTATATAAAATAAAAAAAACTCCTTTATGTAAAGGAGTAATTGTTAAATGGTAGCGCGTACGGGATTCGAACCCGTGATACAGCCTTGAGAGGGCTGTGGCTTAACCGCTTGCCGAACGCGCCATGTGCTTAAGTATTATAGCACAAAATAAAAGAGAAGTATAGACTTCTCTTACAATTCTGCAATCAAATCGCATAAGTTTTTATAGGCTTTTTGAAAAGATTCTAGGTTTAATTTTTCTTCAGGCGTATGACAACCTTCGGCGATAGGTCCGTATGTGATGATATCTAAATCTGGAATCAATCCTTTTAGAATACCCGTTTCCATACCGCCGTGGGATGCTTCTGTTTCCATTTCTACACCTTGTCTTTTTAAGATTTCTTTTAATGTATCTCTTAATGGACTGTTAGCTTCATAGTTCCATCCACAGAAGTTTGTATCTTCATGTTCAAATGCATGACATAATTGTGCAATCATTTTGATTTTATTTCCTAATTCATCCTTCATAGATTCTAATGGGGAGCGGATGCAGAATGCACATTTTACAACATTGTCTTCTGTTCTTAGTTTACCTAAGTTAAGGGAAGCTAGTGTTAATCCTTCAATGGCCATCGATTTATGCTGCAAACCATTTGGTAATAAATAGTATAGTGTAATTAATTCATTTGTATCTTTTGAAGTAAAGGCTTTAGTAGCTTTTTCTGTTTCTTCCAATTGAATATCAAGCTTACTATCACTGAATTCAAATTCTGTTTTTAAATCGGCTGTGATTTGTTCAATATTTGGTTTAATATCTGAAACGAAAGTTGCTTCTGCTTCTCTAGGAATTGCATTTTCTTTTAGACCACCATTTACAGATACAATTTGAATATCTTTTAATGTTTGTAGAACTCGAAATAAGATTTTAATGGAGTTACCCTTTTCTTGATCAATGCAAGCACCTGAATGACCACCATCTAATCCTTTGACAGTAAGTTTGTAGGTTGGTTTATTTACTTCTTCAAAAGCACATGTTTTATCGACATAGGCATAGCGACCACCACTTGTTGTGGTACAAGTACTAATTTCACCACCCCCATCAAGACCAATCATCTTTTTGGCATTGAAGTATTCTTTCTTTAAATTAATAGATCCTAATAGACCTACTTCTTCTTGTACAGTAAATACACATTCTAGATTTGGATGCTTTAGAGTATCATCATTAAGAATGGCCAACATGTAGCTAACTCCAAATCCATCATCGGCACCTAATGTTGTTCCTTTGGCTTTTAACCATCCATCTTCAACATATAAATTTAAAGCATCGGTTTCAAAGTCAAAATCAACATCCTTGTTTTTTTCACATACCATGTCCATATGCGCTTGTAACATTACTGTATCGTGCTCTTTGTAGCCTGGTGTAGCATTTTTATAAATAATCACATTATTCATGTCATCACGAACATATTTAAAATTATGTTCCTTCGCAAAGTTTTCTACATAGTCTGCAATTTTTTCTTCATGAAAAGATCCATGAGGAATCTTTGAGATTTCTTCAAAATATTTGAAGATTGCCACATTTTCATCTAATACACTCATTGTTTATACCTCCACTTGATTAAAAATAGTATAGTACAGAAAATGAGAGACGCAAGTCTCTCACTATTGAATATTGATATATCTTGTTTCTTCTTCATGCTTTACAGGTTTTGTAGGCAATAAGATAAATAATTCTCCATTGTCAAAACGAGCTTTGATATCCTCTTGTTTGTAGCCTTCACCAATATAGAAAGAACGAGAATAAGTTCCAGTAAATCTTTCTTGACGAAGTACACGCGTATCTTCTTTGTTGATATTACGAGTTGCTGTGATCTTTAGATATCCATCTTTCAATTCAATTTGAATGTTTTCTTTTTGAATCCCACAAACCTCCATGCAGATTTGATAATATCCATCTTTTTCATAAATGTCTGTTCTTAATACAGTATTTGTATCTTGTTTTTTAGTATCATTGAAAAAGTCATCAAAATAATTAGGGTAATAGCGCATATTGAATCCTCCTTAGCACTTATATCTTTTAACTGCTAATATCATAGTACAATTGTTTGGCACTGTCAATATCTGAGTGCTAATAATTTTGAGATTCGTTTAAATTTTGATTTTACGGGTTTTGCAACACTTTTTTTGATTGTTGATCACCTAATTAATTGAATATGAAAAAAACAGTCAATCATAAATGAAAGACTGTTTTAAATTATGTACTTTATTACTTTGTGTAAAGATTTAACTGATGGCCTATGTCCCTTCGGGTATACATGACTCTAAGTATTGTTACAACCTTTTTATCACAATCTGGAATATATAGTACGACATAATTATCTACTGGTAATACACGAAGTCCACGGCTTTTCCATGGCTCTTTTTCATATCTTCGATAACGCTCTGGCATCGTATTCAGACTTAATATCTGTTTTTCCAAACGGTCAAGTTGTCCACTTGCATTTTTCGGTGATTGTAATTCAAAAGCAATATATTCAAAAATCTCTCTCAAATCACTGTCAGCCTGTTGGGATACTTCTACTTCATATATCATAAACCATAATCTTTGCGAATGTCAGCAAAGGCTTTTTTTGCATTTTTTGTCCGTCCAGCTTGCATATCTGCATATCCTTTTTCCAATTCTTCATTGAACTCTACTTCTGATAATGTGTTGATATCAACCGGTCTGGTAGATGGTATTTTTACTTCAAATGGAAGTCCTCTCTGTAAGATAATTTGCTTGTAAAACATATTGATAGCACTAGAAGCAGAGATACCAAGTGTAGACAGGATACTTTCTGCGTTTTCTTTAACATCTGGTTCAATTCTTGCATATAAATTTGCTGATTTTGTTGCCATATATAACATCTCCTTTCGTGAATAATGTTTCTATCTACCTTAATTATATGAAAATGTCCGTACATTAGCAATACTAATTCAGTACTCTAATAATCATATTGAATAAATGTAACAATACATCTTTTACACCGGACGCAATAGTCTAGCTTGAAATAGTGTAGAACTTATGTTTTTGTCAGCAATCTCTTTAATCGCACATTCATAGTTTCTCTTTCTCATTTTGATTTGGATAAAGAAAAAGAACGCAAAAAATGTACGTTCCGTAGTCTATCAAAATATTTAAATTTTTCTTATGGAGTGTTAAGTGCTAATTATTTTGTCGCTTGTTACGAGTACACTTTTCTGCATCAATAGCTAAGACAAACATAAGCGCATCTAATGCATTTTCTGGATCTTTAACATCAATGACATAGGTATCAGTAAAATTAAAGATTTCTTTACAAATTACAGCCACAGTATCATAGCTTTCATCCACAATTGTATAATTCCATTCAGTAAGAGTTCCATCAATATGCCATCCATTGTAGTCAATGTTGTAATGTGGAGTAAAGAAAGATAATTCTTTGGATAGACATCCAATATGTTCATTATTCTTATAAATTTCAAATTTTGGAAGTAAAGTCATCACCTTTTCTAATACAGTACCCACTTCATTTCCATTTTGATCATAAATGACGAGTTTATGTCCCCAAGAAAGTTTTCCTTCAACTTGATATATGACCTGACCATCTTCGTTGTATATATCATAACTGTCAAACCAGGAAAAGAATCGTTGTTTAAATAATAGTTTCATAGTATCACCACCATTGTCATTATATCATTGAATATATTTAAGGTTTATTTAAGTTTTAATATATATACTCATTAACGAAATAGGTGATTATACTTTTCATGCCCTTAGAATAATCATGCCTATTTCTTTTTTTTGACAATTTTTAAAATCTTAAGAAATCTTAAGGAAATCTTAAGGAAAACATAATAAAATATATCCGAGGTGAATTTGTTATGAAGAAAAGACTCGGAAACATATTGATATTTGTATTGATTATAGGCCTTACGATTGGATATGGAATCTATAAAGATGATCAATCAAGAGTCACAGTCAATAAAATCTATACGACTCAGTTTCAAGAGCAGGCATTATCGGATTTAGAAAATGAAAAAGGAAATGGAAATTATACACTTCAAAATATGTTTATGAAATACAATCCTTTTTCAACCAATACACAATCGATGTATGTTTATTTTAATACATCCAAAGCGGCAAAAATTACATATACAGTAAGTTGTGCTGATTATGCGGATTTTACAGCTACAGCTTATCAGGCAAAAGAATATCAAAAAGAACATGAGTTTCAATTGATTGGATTAATTCCTGATTGTACAAATACAATCACAATTACAGCTATTTATAAGGATGGGACAAGTCAAAGTGTAAGTACAAATTATACAATGGGATCATTACTTGGTGATGAAGATATACAACTTGAACAAGTGTCTGGTTCTAAACAAGATTTAGGTAATGGGTTATATACCTTATTAGGAAATGATTCCGATGATCAAGACTTTGTTTATATGTATGATACAAATGGCATTTTGCGTGGGGAAATTCCAATTATTGGATATCGTTCTCATCGTATGTTGATGCAAAATCAAACATTATATATGAGTGTATCAACACATCGAATGGCAGCCATCAATCATTTGGGAATGATAGAACACATTTATAATTTGGGTAATTATATAGTTCATCACGATTATCAATTTGATCAGGACGGAAATTTGATTTTATTAGCTACAAATGAAGAAAAGAATAGTGTAGAAGACTGCATTATTAAATTGGATGTAGAAACTGAAGAAGTAAGTGAATTATTAGATTTAGAAGATTTATTTAAAAGCTATAAAGAAAGCACGAATCATAAGGAAGGCTCAAAATGGGATTGGATGCATATCAATACACTTCAATATTTAAATGATAATAGTGTTATTCTTTCTTCTCGAGAAACAAGTTCAATCATTAAAATCAATGATGTAAGCACAAATCCAAGTATTGGCTATATCATTGGAAATGAAGATTTCTGGAAAGATACGGATTATACAGAATATTTATATACAAAAGTAGGCGATTTCTTGACAAGTGGAGGACAACATACTGTAACCTATATGGAGGATGATTCGCTTGAATTAGGTCAATACTATCTATATATGTTTAACAACAATTTTGGCTACTCAAAGACAAGAAAAGATTATGATTGGAAGGTAAATGAAGGAATTCAAACAAGTATTACAGAAGGTACAACATCGTATTACTATCAATATTTAGTGGATGAAAATGAAGGTACATATACATTGGTAAATTCATTTGAAGTTCCATTTAGTGCCTATGTATCCAGTGCACAAAATCTAGGTAATCATATTGTCGTAGATTCAGGTATTGCAGAACTATTATCCATTTATGATACGGATGGAAATCTTGAACAGCAATTGAGTATAAAGAAAAATGATCGTTTTATTTATCGAATCTATTATTATGATTATAAAGGATATTACTTTAGTTAGAGAGCAAACTCTAACTTTTTTTAAGCAAATTTTAAGTGTTGTTTAGTATGTTTATGGTATGACATATAAAGAATTTTATGGATCTGACTATGATCAGTTTAAGAAAATACTTGATTCTGTTTTAAATACGATTGAATCGAGTTCATTAGCTTGTATACAATATACTACTTCTAGGATCAAATCGCCGGAAAGTGTTTTAAAAAAGATTGGCAATGACTATGCATTACTTCATGACATTATTGGTGTTCGCATCATTTGTTCATTTGTAGATGAAATGTATCAAGTAAAAGATTGGATCAATTCTAGTTTTGAAGTGGTGGAAGTAAGAGATTATTTAAGACATCCCAAACCAAGTGGATATCGAAGTCTACATGTGATAATTAATGTAGATGGATGTTTCGTTGAAATTCAGGTGCGAACGATTGCACTTGATTTTTGGGCAAATCTAGAACATCAAATTCATTATAAGAAAGATGTTGAGGATGAAAAATTGATTCGTAGTGAGTTAAAACGATGTGCCGATGAAATTGCTTCTTTAGACTTATCATTTCAAACAATTAAAGATAGAATCGAGGGATAATATGCGATTGTTGATTGCGGATGATGAAGAAAATTTGGCTCATGCATTAAAAGCGGTTTTAGAAGATGCGGGCTATAATTGCGATGTGTGTTTTGATGGAAAGAGTGCCATTCGTTTGATTTCTCAAGAAATTTATGATGGATTGATCTTAGATATTATGATGCCAGAAAAGAATGGGTATGAAGTATTATCTTTGATTCGAAAAAAGAAAATGGATATTCCCGTATTACTTTTAAGTGCATTAAATGAAGTGGATGATAAGGTTCAAGGTTTTGATTTAGGAGCCAATGATTATTTGTCCAAACCCTTTTCTACAAAGGAATTGATTGCTCGAATCAAAGTGATGTTAAAAGAAAATATAGTGGATGATTCTTATTTACAATTTCAGGATATTCTATTGAATAAGAAAGAAGAGACGCTTTCTTGTAAAAATATAAAATATCAATTATCAAAATATGAGTGTAGTATTCTTTCTTTGTTGATTCGAAGTGAATTAAATCGAGTACCTGTATGGCTTGTGATTGAAAAAGTATGGCAAAATATGGTGGATGTAGATGTAAAAACTGTTTCACTTTATATATCTTATGTAAATAGAAAATTAAAAGCATTAGATTCGAAAGCATATATAAAATTTGATGAAGAAAACATAGAACTGTGTGTTAATATATAAAAAAAGAAGAAAGGGCGTGAAAATATGAATATATTAGTTGTGGATGATGAAAAAAATATTGCGTATGCGATTGCACAAATTTTAGAAGAACAAAAATGGCAAGTTACGATGGCTTATGATGGTCAAGAAGGTTTAGACCTTGCGCTAAGCGGATATTATGATGTAGCTATTTTAGATATTATGCTTCCGGGTATGAATGGTTTTGAAATTGTACAAAAGATGCGTGCTAATAAGGTTGAAACTCCTACACTATTATTATCGGCATTAGATGAAATTCCAGATAAAGTCAAAGGCTTAAACGTAGGTGCAGATGACTATATGACAAAACCATTTTCAGCTGCTGAACTTGTTGCTCGCATAAATGCACTGACAAGACGAAAAGGGGAAGTCATCGTTCATGAATTAAAATATGAAGATCTTTCTTTACAACTTGATACTTGCGAGTTGTATTGTCAAAGTCAACATATTCATTTGGGATATAAAGAGTTTGAAATTATGAAACACTTAATGTCGCATCCAGAAATGATTACTTCCAAAGATGATTTGATTGTTTCTGTATGGGGAAGTGAAAGTGATGCGATGGATAATAATGTTGAAGTATATATTTCATTCTTAAGAAAGAAATTGAAGTTTTTAAAGAGTCAAGTTTCAATCAAAGTGATTCGAAAAGTTGGATATCGACTTGAGGTATGCGATGCTTAAAAAATTACAGACCAAATTCATTTTGATTTTAATGTCCTTTGTCAGTGTCATTCTACTATCTGTATTTGGCATAGTTTGCTGCTCAAATTATATCCACGATAAAAAGGATGTCGAACGAAGTTTGGAAATGGCTTTGCGGTTAAAAGATAAAGATTTTTCGATTTCATTTGGAAATAGTCGTAATTTTAATGGGAATTCCTTTGTGATCTATACAGATTCTGATTATGAATATATGATCACAAGTCGTACGGTATGGAATATTTATGCAGAAGATGCACAAAGTTTGATTGAAAGTGTAGAACATAAAGAGGATGTGGGCGTACTAAAAAAACTTGGGTTTGCGTATAAAAAAGAAAAGATTACGAACTATCAAGTGAATGAGGATACCCTTATTCCTTCTGGTTATGCCGTAGCCTTTGTGGATATATCGAATATGCAGTCCTCTTTTCAAAGAATGTTGATTATATCTGTACAAATTGGATCGAGTGTATTACTTGTATTCTTTATATTAAGTTGTGTTTTAAGTAAATGGGCACTAAAACCAGTTGAGCAAGCATGGGATAAACAAAAACAGTTTGTTGCCGATGCCAGTCATGAATTGAAAACGCCATTAACCGTTATTTTAGCCGATAGTGATGTGTTATTAAATCATTCTACAGAATCTATTTCTTCACAGAAAAAATGGATCGATTCCATACAAAGTGAAGCCAATCGAATGCGTAAACTTGTAGAGAATATGTTGTTTCTAGCCAAAAATGATGCGAATCGAATTGAGATTTCGATGCAGAATTGTTCTTTGAGTGATATATGTTTTCATTGTGTTTTACCATTTGAATCGATTGCGTTTGAAAAAGGTATTGATTTAATCGATGAAGTGGAAGAGAATATAGAAGTACATGGAAATGAGTCACAATTAAAACAATTGATTTTGATTTTCTTGGACAATGCGATCAAATATACACCTAAGGGTGGAAAGATATATTTTAAGTTGGCAAAGATACAAAATAAACCCGTTCTTACGATTCGTAATACGGATAGTTATATTCCACCGGAAGATTTAAAACATGTATTTGAACGTTTCTATCGTGTTGATAAATCAAGAAAATATCAAGGTGGAGCTGGTTTAGGTCTATCAATCGCAAGTCAGATTGCGCAAAGTCATAAAATTAAATTAAGTGTGACAAGTGATGAAAAACAAGGTACAGAATTTACTTTGAATTTCTAGGAGGAAAATTATGTTTCAAAAAAGAGTCGATCAAGTAATTGAAAAAATGAAAACAGATGGGCTTAAACAAATCTTAGTGAGTGAACCATGCAGCATCTATTATTTAACAGGTGTAGATGTGGGTCCAGGAGAAAGATTGTTTGCGCTATATTTGAATGATGAAGGAAGAAAAGTATTATTTTTAAATACATTATTTACAGTTGAACAAAAGGATTGCGAAGAAATTTGGTTTAGTGATACAGACGATTCGATTTCAATGTTGGCAAGTGTGATTGATTCTAAAGAAACACTTGGCATTGATAAAGAATGGACAGCACGCTTCTTGATTCCTTTAATGGAAAAATGCGAGGGATTAAAAGTAGTATTAGGCTCTAAATATGTGGATGCTACTCGTGCTATTAAAGATGAAAAAGAAATTGAATGTATGATTGAAAACTCACAGATCAACGATGTGGTGATGGAACGTACAAGAGATTTTATCAAAGAAGGTATGACTGAAAAACAAGTGGAAACTTTTATTTTTGAACAATATAAATTATTAGGATGTCAAGACGTATCATTCTCACCAATTTGTTCATTTGGAGCCAATGGCGCCGATCCTCACCATATGCCAGATGATTCTGTTTTGAAAGCCGGAGACAGTATTGTGATCGATATTGGTGGAAAAAAAGATCGCTATTGTTCGGATATGACGCGTACTTATTTCTGTAAAGAAGCAAGTGATGAATATAAAAAGATTCATGATATTGTGCGTGTTGCCAATGAAAAGGCAGAAGAAATCATTCGTCCAGGCGTTCGTCTATGTGATATTGATTTAACAGCACGTAATTATATTTCAAGTTTTGGCTATGGTGAATATTTTACACACCGACTAGGACATTTTATTGGGCAAACAGATCATGAATTTGGAGATGTAAGTTCTACAAATACAGAAACTGTAAAACCAGGCATGATTTTCTCAATTGAACCAGGCATTTATTTGCCTGATAAAATGGGGGTTCGTGTAGAAGATTTAGTCTTAGTTACTGAAGATGGTTGTATTGTATTAAATAAAGTAGATAAAAAATATGCGATGATTGGTTAACCAATCACCGCTTTTTTATTTACCCAAACAGAATTTAGAGAATAAAGTGTCCAATAAATCTTCTCTATGAACTTCACCTAAGATTTCTTTCAAGTGATCATGAGCTGCCTGAATATCAATCTCAATTAAATCAGGCTCTACCATCCTATTCATGGCTTCTTTCGCCCTTAACATATATTCTTTGGCTTGATTCAATAAACCAATTTGACGCTCATTTGAAAGTAATGGATCTTCTTTTAATAAATCATTTTGATACAGATTTTCTAAGGCATCAATCAATGGCTGAATCTCTTTATTGGAAGCTGAAATCCAAATGCCATCTTTACTTGCCTCTGCCTTATCTAATTTATTGTAGATAATTAAGCGCATTTTATCTTTTGTCAGTTCTAATAATTGTTTGTCTTCTTCATCCAATTCTTTGGAACCATCAAAAACTAAAAGAACCAATTTGGCATCTTTTAATTTTTCTTGACTCTTTTCAATACCAATCTGTTCAATCTTATCATTCGATTCACGAATGCCCGCTGTATCAATTAGATTTAATTGAACGCTACCAATATGGATTTGACCTTCCACCAAATCTCTTGTGGTCCCGGCAATATCTGTAACAATGGCTTTATCTTCTTCAAGAAGTGCATTCAGTAAGCTGGATTTACCAACGTTTGGCTTACCAACAATAATAGTATCAATTCCTTTTTTTAACATTTGTCCCGTTTGAACACGAGAAAGAATGTGATCAATTTTTTCTAACCAATCATTTGTTTTGGGTAACAAGTCATTCGTTGTTAATTGTTCGACATCTTCATATTCAGGATAATCAATATTCACTTCGATTTGTGCAATAATATCCATTAAATCATCAATCAAAGGTTGGAGTAGTTTTTTTACACTTCCCTTAATTCCATGAATCGCCATAGTAGCCGCTGTATTGTTGCTCGCTTCGATCATGTCTTGAACAGCTTCAGCTTGGGATAAGTCAATTCTTCCGTGATAGAAGGCACGTTGCGTAAATTCTCCTGGCTTGGCAAGATTGGCTCCCGCACTTAAGACCATGGATAAGATTTTACGTGTAATAAAAGTACCCCCGTGGCAGTTGATTTCTACAATATCTTCTCGTGTATATGTTTTTGGTGCTCTAAAAATAGAGATTAAAACTTCATCCACTGGATTTTTATCTTGATCTATAATAAAGCCATAATGAATCGTATGACTTTTCGCATTCATAATATTACGGTCAAATATTTTTTGAGTGATTTCAATAGCTTGATCTCCACTTAAACGAATGATGGAAATGGCGCCATCTTGTAAAGAAGTGGAAATAGCCGCAATTGTGTTTTCAAACATAAAAAACATCCTTTCTTTCTTAGTGTATTTTATCATAAAAGATGTATAATGTCTTAGACAGAGGTGTAAACATGATAGAATATACAAAAAATCAAGTACATGAAGTGGCGTGTGCATTTAATGAACATAAAATTATAGCTTTACCTACAGATACTGTGTATGGTGTAGGTGTAAAGTATGGTAATTTAGACGATTTAGAACGATTAAAACGCGCAAAACATCGTCCAGAAACGAAACCCATTCCGATGATGGTTTCAAATGTAGAACAAATGAAACAAGTCGCTTTAGTGGATGAAAGAATCGAAAAGATTGCCGCTAAGTTTTTGCCTGGCGCATTAACTTTAGTTGTCAATGTGAAAGAAAATGTCGATCCAGCGTATACAAATGGCCTAAGTACGATTGCGATTCGTATTCCAGATGAAAAATTTATCTTAGATGTGATTGACGAATTGAATTGTCCAATCTTAGTTACAAGTGCCAATCAATCTGGAGAAAAGACAGCACTCACAAGTGATGATGTATATGAACAACTTCCAAAAATAGATGGAATTGTTTTAGGTACGTGCAAAGCATTACAGGCAAGTACAATTGTAGATTGCACAAAGGAAAAACTACAAGTATTAAGACCAGGTCCTATTTCGTTAGTAGAATTAGAATCGGTTCTTTAAAAAGCACCCAGAACTTATGTTAAAAAGCATAGGCCAGGGTGCGTATGAACAAATCTAGAAGTAGTATGCTTCTAGCAGTTCATTTAGTATGATACTCTAAATTAAAGTGGATTCAATAGAATGAATTAAAGTTTGAACAAATGTTAAAACTTGTCAAAATGATGGGGGTTTATTATAATACTGAGTATGACAGAAGAAGAAATGATTAGAGAGATTGCCGAGCCTATTTTAGAGCAATTGAAGAAAATTGAAAAACAACTAGGAAATCATCGTATGCCACAGCTTCCACAAATTAAGTTTGTGAAAGAAGGCAATATGCAAGATGGCCCTTTTATGATTGGAGACATCGAAGTTACGGATGAGCTTTTAGAAAAAGTAGAGGCTTATGTTCAGGAAGAAATCGAAATGATGCATCAACCGACTGTTTTACATTAAGAAGTTACAAAAATGTAGCTTCTTTTTTAAAAAATGCTTGCATTTTATTTTGCGTTAGTGTATTATATGTAAGCACGTTGGAAATGCGGGTGTGGCGAAATTGGCAGACGCACCAGACTTAGGATCTGGCGCCTTCGGCGTGGGGGTTCGAGTCCCTTCACCCGCACCACTTGTAAATTTAGACAATTACTTCGGTAGTTGTCTTTTTTTGTTTTATGTTATAATTTCCATATGGAAATTTGTGTATATTATGAAAAAATAAATGAAGATTCAATTCGTATCAAGCGTGTGTATGCATCAACTCCCACAATAGAAATACCCGAATTCATTGATGGATATATTGTGCGTGAAATAGGAAACTATTGTTTTTCTAAAAAGGAAGTCGATCTATCTAATTCTGTTTTAAGTCATGAAATTCCTTCTAGTTATTATGAGTGTAGTGGTAGTGATGTTGAAAGTGTTAAGCTTTCTAAAACAGTCACAAAACTAGGGGATTATGCATTCTACAATTGTCGAAAGCTAAAAGAAATATTTTTACCTTCTAGTTTAATATGTATTGGCAGTGATGTATTTATGAATTGTTTAAGACTCAATCATATCTATTATGACTGTTCTATATTTTGTATCACAATTTTAAAACAAATACTAACTCAAATCACTTGGGATATCGAAGTCGATTTTATAGATGGTTCTATATTCTATCCAGAATACAATGGGGGTTATGATGAAGTGGGACCGGCCCATATCTTTGCCTTGAATATTGAAGGGGAAGGCTTTCGTATGCGACAGTGTTTTAAAGACGGTAAAATTGATTTTGATGGTTATGATGCTTGTTTTGAAAAATTATGTGCAGAAGAAAGTGAATCTTGTATCTTTCATGTTGCGATTCTTAGATTTATGACGGGATCTGAGAGATCCATCCCTTATTTAAGAGCACATGATTTGACTTCTTATTTACATACATATAAAGATATATGTGTTATGGTTGAAAAATTAATAGAAGAAAAATGTATGGATGTACAAGCTTTAGATGTATTGATTTCTATGGAAAAAGATTTGGAAACTCGAACTGTATTGATGGAATTAAAGAATAAGAAGATGGAAACATCATCCGCATATTCTTTTGAGGATTTTTAATGCGACAAAGGGATTGGGAAAAAGAAAAGGCAATTCATATATTAGAGCTTGTTCGATCCGAACTCTATATGGATATGCCACATTTTTTAACAGCGTTAAATACGTTGATGTTTAAAGAGGATGAGCGTGTAAGTGTATGTGCTATAAATGGAGTTTATTTTTATTATAATCCATTGAAGGTGATTGAGCTTTTTCAAAAGAATTCGATCTTTTTAAATCGCGCTTACTTACATAGCATCTTGCATTGTTTATATAGTCATATTTGGCTAAGAAAAAATCGTATAGAATTTATTTGGAATGTAGCTTGTGATATTGTGGTGGAATATACATTGGATTCAATGCATAAAAAAAGTGTTTCACGAATCTTATCCTATGCTCGAAAAGATGTATATCACCAAATTGAAAAGTTGGATGGATTGAGTTGTATTACGGTTTATGAATGGCTTTGTACACGGGATGATATTCAAAATTTATATTATGAATTTGTGGTGGATGATCATGCATCATGGCCTAAAGAAAAGGATGAAAAAACACCTCAATCGTCTTCGGTACAAAAGAAGTGGCAAAGTGTTGCCAAACAGACAGTATTTGATCATAAACAAAAAGGTAAAGAGAATGACGATGGGGATGCTTTTCTTGTATCGAGGTTACAGGCAAAAAAATCGAAGTATTCATTTTCACAATTTTTGAAACGTTTTAGTATTATGAAAGAAGAAATGCAGACCAATGAGGATGAATTCGATTTGTCGTATTACACATATGGTATGTCTATTTATAAAAATATGCCTTTGATTGAGCCGTTAGAGACAAAAGAAGTCAAGAAAATCTATGAGTTTGTGATTGCGTTGGATACAAGTTATTCGATTGATGAAAATCTTGCGAAGCGTTTTATATCAAATACATATAGTATTTTAAGCACTTCAAATATGTTTTATAAATCATGTAAGGTATATATCCTTCAATGTGATGATAGAATTCGAAAAGAGAATGTCATTTCCAATCAAAATGAAATGAATCGTTTGTTGGATTCATTTACTCTAATAGGGGGAGGCAACACCGATTTTAGGCCGGTGTTTAGCTATGTGAATGATTTGGTGGATCAACAAGTATTTCAAAATCTTTGTGGTTTATTTTATTTTACAGATGGAAAGGGCGTTTATCCAAAAAAGTGTCCAGCTTATAAAACGGCATTTATCTATTTAGAAGATTATGATCAAAGTAAAGTGCCTTCTTGGGCAATTCAGTATAGATTGGAAGAAAAGTTATGAATATATTACAGGCAAAAAATGAAATAAAAAATACCGTAAAGGCTTATTTATCAAAGAATCAATTTGGTGAATATGAAATTGAATCTAAGAATCAACGACCTTTATTGTTGATTGGTCCTCCGGGTATTGGTAAAACGCAGATTATGGAACAAATATCTAAGGAATGTCAGATTGGACTTGTCAGTTATACGATTACGCATCATACGCGTCAAAGTGCGGTGGGACTTCCTTTTATCCAAGAAAAAGAATTTCAAGGCAAAACCTATTCAATTACAGAATATACAATGAGTGAAATTATTGTGAGTGTCTATTCAAAAATGGAAGAAACGGGTTTAAAAGAAGGAATTCTATTTATTGATGAAATCAATTGTGTATCGGAAACATTGGCTCCTACAATGCTTCAATTTTTACAGAATAAAACCTTTGGAAATCAGAAGGTCCCAAGTGGATGGATCATTGTGGCTGCAGGAAATCCGAGTGAATATAATAAATCAGTTCGTGATTTTGATGTTGTGACAATGGATCGTATTCGTTATATTCATGTAGAAACGGATTATTATGTTTGGAAAGAATATGCGATCTCAAAACATATTCATCCAATGATTTTAAGCTATCTAGAATTAAAACCTAACAATTTTTATACTGTTTCAACAAGTGTAGATGGTATGGAATTTGTGACGGCTAGAGGCTGGGAAGATTTATCGTATTTGCTTTATACATACGAAAAGATGCATTTGGAAATATCGCAAGATACGATCTATGAATATTTACATCATGAAGATATTGCAGAAGATGTTTTCGCCTATTATTTGGTGTATAAAAAATATCAGGATGATTATGGCATTGATGATATTTTAAATGGAAATGTATCAAGTACGATCTACGCTCGTTTGTTTAATGCGGATTTTGATGAAAGAGTATCTGTAGTCAATTTAGTGATGGATGGTTTATTAAGACAAGTGAATATATATTCTTTTGAAAAACATTGTACAGATTTATGGTTTGGTTTTCTAAAGAATTATCGAAGTCATATGGATGTATTTTATGTGGATCATGTAAAGGAATTTATAGCTTTGTATCATGATAAGTTGCAGGCTGAATTATTAAGTGTTGCTCAAAAACATGAATATGAATTTGTCTTAGAACAGATACAAAAGGTGAATGTGGATGAAAGCCTAGATTCTAAGTCGCGTTTTGATTGTAGTACAAAACCATTCTTTAAACAAAAAGAAAATATGGAGTCGATTGAATCGGATTTGAAACTTCAAATAGAAAATGCGTTTGAATTTATGGAAAGTGCATTTAAGAATGGTCAGGAAATGACAATATTTGTCACAAATTTAACAATGTCAGCTGAAATGGCTTTGTATTTAAGTTCACATGCAATTGGTATATATGAAAAATACAAACAGGTTTTATTAATTGGAAGCCAAAAGGCAAGATTATTAGATGAGTTAGCTCATTAAAGAAAGGAATTATATGGATTATTCAGAATTAAAATATGATGTGGAAGAATTTGAATCGGATCAAGATAAAAAACTTCCACAACCACCTTTGGTAAAAGAGGCAATGCGAAAGGAATCCATTGAACTTCCTAAAAATTTTGATGCGTTACAAATTTGTTCAAACTTTCTAGATATTATTAATACACGTCATAGTAGTCGTGTGTATGCGCAAGAACCAATGTCCTTATTAGAACTATCTTATATTCTTTGGACTTGTCAAGGTGTGAAACAAATTCGTGGTAAAAAGTATGCGACTTTGCGTACAGTACCTTCTGGAGGAGCACGTCATGGTTTTGAACTGTATTTCGTATGTCAAAATGTAGAAGGATTAGATCCTGGAACCTATCATTATTTGCCTCTAAAACATTGTATTGAGTTTTTGAATCCTATTGATAAAGTGTCCGATGTTTTGGCATCTTCCTTATGTGATCAATTATGGGCTTTAAAAGCCAATGTGATTTTCTATTTTAGCTACATACCATACCGAACGGAATGGCGTTACGGTCATCTTGCACATCGAATCGCATTGGTCGATCTTGGTCATGTGGGTGAGAATATATATTTGGCAAGTACAAGTATTGGCTTAGGAACTTGTGGGATTGGGGCTTGTGTGACTTCGATTTGTGATGAAATGTTTGAATTGGATGGCGAAAACGAGTTTATTCTTTACTCGCAGCCAGTTGGGAAGGTGAATCCAGAGGATTTTGCGAAAGAAAAATCTTTTTATGAATTTGTTGAAAAAGAAGGCTTATAATGTGTTAAAATAGATTGGAACTAAGGAAAATATATTATGAGTAAAAATGATAAGAATATAGATGCTTATTCAAAAGCACTTTTAGATAAAAAAACAGAATATAACGAGGAACTGAAAAAGCCTAAAGAGGTTCATCAGATGACAGAAGCTGAAAGAAGACTTGCAGAAAAGACAATGTCTTCTGCATTGGATATGCTTCGAAAAGAGCGTGGACAAAAAACAATTGCGGAAGAAGAGCGTCTTTATGAAGAAAATAAAGCAGACTTGCAGCATATGGATGATGATTTTACAACTTCATCTATTGAAAACGAGCAGTCGAATGATGCCTTAGATCTTGTACATACAATGTTACAAGATATGTCAAATGAGGATGATGAATTATTGCCTTCGCAAGTAAAGAAATTAAAAGAAAAACAAGAAAAGAAGGAAAAAAAGGAAAAGAAAGAAAAACCAAAGAAAGAAGAAGGACCTAAAGAAAAGAAATCGAAGAAAAAGAAACCTATGAGTAAGGTCACAAAGATTATTTTAGGATGTATCTTATTAGGTGTGGCAGCTTTAGGTGTATATTCATATAAGGTATTGGTTTATGATCCACAAAATATTGTTTCGCCGGCTCAACAAAAAACATATGATAAGTTAGTATCGTATGCGGATGAATATGGAGATAATATGATGTCGGATGCTGAAAAGCTAGAACTTATTGACTTGAATTCTGGGTATAAAAAGCTTTTAGATAAACAAAAAACATCAATCAATGCATATTTTAAAGAACAAACAGGTAAGTCTTATACGGCTTTATTAAAGGAAGTAAAAGAACTTCAAAAGACAAAAGAAGAAGTGAAGCTTCCAGCTTACCAACAGATTGTTGATTTGTTGAATGGATGGGATGCGAAATCCGATGAAGAAAAGATGGCTGTAGCTGATATGCAGTCGGTGTATAGTTCTTTATCAAAGAGCTTGAAAAAGGAAGTGGATTCTTTATCAAAATCAAAAACAGGAAAAGATTTTATTGATTTATGTAAAGAACAAGCTGAATTAAAAACGGCAGCTCGAGAAAAGGCGCAACAAGAAGAGAAACAAAAGAAGTCTGAGAATGCTTCAAAAATCCAAGAATATCAAGCTAGTTTAAATAGTTTGCAGCAAGATTATGATACATATGCGCAATATGCGCAAAGTTTGGAATCGGAATTGGCGGATGCTAGTGATGAAGATCGTTCACAGATTCAGTCGCAAATTGATACAAACAATCAAATGTTGTATTCTTTGCAGCAACAGATCGCATATTATCAGCAACAAATTGCTGCTTTACAATCTTAGAAAAAAAGACTATCCTTATGGGTAGTCGATATGCCGACTTAGCACAGTGGTAGTGCAACGCACTCGTAACGCGTAGGTCATTGGTTCAAATCCGATAGTCGGCACCATGATTTAAAATCAAGCTGGTTTATCCAGCTTCTTTTTTTGAAGGAGTATCTATGAGTTTAGATGAAAAAATGATATTGTTGGCGACATGTTTTCTTTTTTTACCTTATCAAGTCGCCAGTGTTTTAATTGTATGCATATTGGTACAGGCTTTTTGTCGTCATAAATTAGTGGATGCCATAAAAAATCAAACAGGAGCTATTTTTTTATATGGTTTTATCGGGTTGGAATTGATTGTTACGATTTTATATTCAAACTGGAATGGTTTTGGCAATACATGGCTATTTGTGTTGATTGGATTCTATGGAGCTTATTATCGAAAAAGCATCACAAAAAACACTTTTGAAAAGATGTGTGATCTAATTATTGTTCTATCTATTTTTGCAGCTATTTATGGACTTTATCAATTTAATCAGATTTCAGTTGCGAATGGGAGAAGCTTTTTAGAATTTCATATCTTTAATTCACCAAAGCGAAGAATTACATCGACATTTATGAATGCGAACATTTATGCGATGGTCATTGATTTTGTATGTGTCATGTGTATGTATCGTTTTGTGAAAAATGACAACATTCTTTGTAAGATTGGTTATGTTATTGTGGCATTATTTAACTTCTTTGTGTTATATCTAACGGGATCTAGAACAGCACTCTTACCTTTTGTACTGATTTTTCCTATCTTTTTATATTGTGTTCGTTGGAAAAAATTATTTATTACATCTATTGTATTGGAGTTGTGTTTATGTGGCTTGGTGTTTTTAAAACCAACGTTGATCCCTAGAATTAGTGATATGTCTACGTTTGCCTCTCGTATCAAGATTTGGAAGACGGCATTTATGTGTATTTCTATGTATCCACTTTTTGGATGGGGACCACAGACATATAAAAAGTTTTATCCTTTGGTGCATGGTCATAAGGCACCGCACGCACATAATATTTATATAGATTCCATTTTATCGTATGGTGTTGTTGGTACAATTCTTGTACTAGCTTATACTTTTGTGTTAAATAAAGAAATCTTTACTTCAAATACAAGGAAAGAAAATCCAGCCTTATTTGGCATGATGATGTGTTTTATCGCAATCGTATTGATTTATGGATTGTTAGATTGCACACTCAATATTGTTGCGACAGGAACTTTATGTTTTATTATTTTAAATAGTGCTTGCATGTACAAAGAAAAATAAATACAATAAATTTAGAAGACAGACAGTAGAAGGAGTTTTATGAAATATATATCTCTTTTTGTCTGTTTTTTTATTGGTCTTCAAACACTAAATGTGCCAGATTATGAAAGGTTAATTTCAAATATAGAATCAAAAGTAGAAATAATTGATGAAAGTAAGGCCAGTTTTTTATCTTTGAAATGTAGAGATGTTTCAAATGCGATTCAGATTGAACAAGAGGATTTGAATTGTAGAATGGATTCTCAAGGTCAAAAATTAGAGGATCTTAAATTAAGGTATACACAAAAAAAGAAGTATTATGAACTCAAAAAGCTGGAGTATAGTTTAGACTTAAATAGGATTCAAAAACAAGATTTGATGTTTCAATCATATTGGATCGATAAGGATTTAACGAAATGCTTCAATGAATATAAGCGTAGTCAGATTCAATATTTAAAAAGTAAGAAACAATGGAAAAAGAATAAGCATAAGCTTGATCTATATGAATCTTATTTAACTCGTTTAAATCATTGTCAAAAGCGTTTATTTGAGCGTTTTTCAAGCTTGAGTTATTTTGATGATTCATCTTCGTTTGACCAAGATTCTATGATTGCCGGAAATGAGGCATTACCTGGATATGGTGGCTATGAAATTTTAGAAAACAATGGTATGACTTGTTTGGTTGATGGAAATTATGCGATTGATACATATAGTTCTTTTTGGCAAAATCCGGTTGAAAATGGTACAATCAGTGCTAGATGCTGGTCATATCCAGATGGAAGTCTTCATTTGGGTTTGGATATCGCAAGTAGTATGTATAGTGATGTGTATGCCCTAGCCAATGGCATAGTATTGTATGCGCATGCACCTGTAGAATCTAATAATGGATATCTTGGAAATATGTGTGGATGGCCAAGTGGAGCTGGTAATTCGATTTGTATGGTGGTAGCTGTTCATGATAAGTTATATGCGGTTAGTTATGCGCACTTGTCTAATGAAATCTATGTAACAAGTGGCCAGCAAGTCAGTCAAAAAACAGTGATAGCGAAAAGTGGAAATAGTGGAAATTCAACAGGTCCTCATACACATATAGAGGTGTTTGAGTTAAAACAGGATTTGAATTCGACTGTAGAATATTTTAGAAACAGTAGTGCTGATTTTTCTTTTGGATGTGGCTTTAATGCAGCTGCAACATGCTCAGACTATGCGTGTCGTATAGATCCTGAGATAGTTTTGGAGGGTTTATGAGTCAAGAAATGTATTTTTCGCGAATGAAGGAATTATTAAAAGATGAATATGATGCATATATGGAATCTTTATCAAAACCTTTATATCGCGGTATGCGTATTAATTTAAAAAAGGCAGAATTAAATGAATTTGATCATTTAGAAAGTCCAAGTCAATTTTGTAAGGAAAGCTATTATGTAGATAAACCCTTGGGAAATCATCCTTACCATATTTGTGGATGCTTCTATCTACAAGAACCAAGTGCATCGAGTGCAGTCGAAATCTTGGATGTGCAAGAAGATGATTATGTATTAGATTTATGTGCAGCTCCTGGTGGGAAGAGTACGCAGATTGCTTCTCATTTAAAAAGTGGGTATTTAGTATCGAATGAAATTGATGCGAAAAGAGCACAGATTCTTTTATCCAATATAGAGCGTATGGGTGTTAAAAATGTAGCTGTAACCAATTCAAGTGTAGATAAGCTTGCGAAAGTATTTGATTGTTGTTTCGATAAGATATTAGTAGATGCTCCTTGTAGTGGTGAGGGTATGATTAAAAAGCATGATATTGCCTTGAATCATTGGAGTATTGAAAATATTGAGCTTTGTGCAGCTCGCCAAAAAGAAATCTTAGAATATGCGTATTCGATGTTGAAACCGGGTGGTACTTTGGTATATTCAACTTGTACATATGCTTTGGAAGAAGATGAAGATGTCGTTTTATCTTTCTTAGAAAAACATGAGGATATTCAACTTGTAGATCCTGAAGTTTTGTGGGGAAGAAAAGGATTTAAAGATTTAAATGTGCGTCGTATCTTTCCAATGGATGGTGGTGAAGGCCATTTTATTGCAAAATTCAAGAAAGAATCCGGTGTTGCAGGTAAACTTCCAGTTTTAAAATCTAAAAAAATAGATAAGATTACTGAGAAATTTTTGAAGGAACAATTGAATACATTACCAAACTATTACTATATAGATAATGATCGAGTCTATGGTATGGATGTTTGTTTTGTGGATTTTAAAAAAGTAAAAGTATTACGTCAAGGCGTATATTTAGGAGATGTTATTAAGAATCGTTTTGAGCCAAGTCATTCTTTTTATATGGTTGCAGATTTTGACTATAAAAGAAAAGTAGAAGTAACGCTAGAAGAGATGGATCTTTTTATGCATGGAGAAGTTTTACAGAAGGAATGTGAAAAAGGGTATGTAGCTGTATGTTTTAAGGGGCATCCGTTTGGCTTTGGCAAGAGTGATGGAAGGCAAATTAAAAACAAGATTCCTAAAGGACTTCGTTTATTGCCAAATTCACATGTGAATATAGATTAAAAATGGTAATCCGCAATTAGATAGGGTCGACTAAAAGTTGGCTTCAAAAATTGTAGGGCCGAAAACCCTATGTGTGTTTAAAGGATTATTAACTAGGGAGCAGAGATTTCAATATCTCTGCTCTTTTATAATGGGTGATTTGAATGATTGAAATCAATGTATTCAGTTAACTTGTCATATAATTCTTCGAATCTTATGTCAATGTATCCTCGTAGTTCTTCAATTTCAAATTTCATTTCATTGTCTTGAAGATTTCTGAAGTATTCAATCAATTCAATAATGTCTTGTGCATCCATGATCATTTCTCCCTTGGTTCCAGGCTAAATGTAGTGTTTGGGTCGAGTACATACATTACGCGATTGCGGAAGCGAGACCAGTTGGTGTAGC
>ENA-OWRC01000917-OWRC01000917.1-human-gut-metagenome-genome-assembly--contig:-NODE-917-length-33160-cov-22.908624_pt1 | contig 33160 bp, 23 predicted proteins | sample MGYA00248268_ERZ651895 | MGnify/ENA primary metagenome ERZ651895 (study PRJEB26924, sample SAMEA4378242) | human gut metagenome | biome: human gut; feature: human-associated habitat; material: faeces...
AATACAACATAACCTTAGGAAATCCGTAACACCACCTGTAAGCGGCAGTTCATAACCTAACCCCCGGTTATTCATATCTCAATGCATCGATTACTTCCATCTTGGCTGCCTTGTTTGCAGGATAGTATCCGAAGAATACTCCTGTCAGCATGGAGAAGAATAAGGAAAGTACAATAGCGGATAAAGACGGCCGTACCGACATAATAATGTAGCTTGAATATTCAGAATACATATTCTGGATCACAAACTCCGCTGCTTTGCCTAATACAAATCCATTAAACACCCCGATCAATATCCCGATCATTCCACCAAAGATACAGAGTACGATCGCTTCTATGACAAACTGCATACGGATGGTACTCCTCTTCGCTCCAAGTGCCATCCGGACACCGATCTCCCTTGTACGCTCGGTAATAGACACAAGCATGATGTTCATGACACCGACACCGCCTACGATCAATGAGATCAATGCAATGCCGGACACTGCGATCGTGATCACATTAATGACGGTATTGATCATTCCCATATCAGACGCCATATTATAGGTAGTAACATGGAAATTTTCATTGTTTGCATATTTCTCTTCAAAAAAGTTTGTAACATCTGTCGTTGCCTGATCGATATCAGCCAGGGAATTGACCATCAGGTTAAAGTTTGTGTAACCGGACTGATCCTTTCCCATCAGCTTAAAACAGGTCTGGATTGGAATAAACATTGTAGTATAACGGTCTTTTTCCGGGACGCTGGTGTCCACCTTGCCAAAAAGTGCTGCATTATATTCGTATATGCCTACAATTGTAAAATTATATAGATTTCCATCGCTGTCTGCATAAGTGATCTGTTCTCCTATTGGATTCTCATCTCCAAAATACTGCTTTGCCATGGTATCAGCCACAATGCAGACGTTCTTCTTTGTTTTGTTATCCTGTTTTGTAAGGTTTCTTCCGGCATACATCTTTAATTTCATATAATCAATATACTCGGAAGTAGTCCCCTGAACGGATACATTGGCATAAGTATTTTTATCCTGCCGGATCTGTCCGTTTCCAAGAAATTCAGAAGCTGCTATTCCATCAAATTCATCCGGATATTTTTCCACCAGTTCATCGATCATCTCCTGTGTCACAAAGTCCGATGTTTTCATTTCCGGGTATTCCCAGGTATCCCAGTCTGCATCATCTTCCGGATATCTTGCATCCACATATGCCTGAACCGTATTGCCACCCAGTGAATTTAAAGTGGATGTCAAAGTAGTCTGAATGGAATTACCGATCGTCGTGATCGTGATGACTGCACTGATACCGATGATAATTCCTAACATGGTCAGAATCGAACGCATTTTATTGCTGAAAATGCTGGTGATCGCCTCTTTTATATTTTCCAAAAACATCAGCCTTCACCTCCATTATCTGACACGACATTACCATCTAAAATCGTAACGATCCTTTTTGTCTCCGCCGCAAGTTCCTGTGAGTGTGTAATCAAAACGATGGTTTTTCCCTGCTCCTCATGCAGCTTATGAAAAAGATCCATGACCATATGTCCGGTTTTGGAATCCAACGCTCCGGTCGGCTCATCCGCTAAGATGATCGCCGGATCATTGATCATTGCGCGCGCGATCGCCACACGCTGTTTCTGTCCACCGGAAAGCTCGTTTGGTTTATGGAAAGCACGTTCCTCCATGCCAACCATTTTTAACATTTCCATGGCTCGCTCTTTTTGATTTTTTTCCCTCTCAGTACTATATAACAGCGGAACCATGACATTTTTTAATGCATTTGCCTTCGGAAGAAGGTTAAAATTCTGGAAAACAAAACCGATTCTTTTGTTCCGGATCGCACTTCGCATGGAATCATCCATTTTATTTACATCTTTTCCCTCCAGAAAGTAAGTTCCCTCGGTCTGACGGTCCAGGACACCGATGATATTCATCAATGTACTTTTTCCGGAACCGGACTCACCGACGATGGAGACAAATTCTCCCTGATCGACTGACAGACTGATCCCATTTAAAATCTGCAGTTCATTCGGCTTGCCTATGTAATAACGTTTTATAATATTCTCCATACGGATTACTGGTTCACTCACGATCATTCTGCCTCCGTACTCATCATGCCTTCTGTGTCAAGTGCCTGATTGGAATATATCTGTTCCGGAGTAAACACCTGACCTTCGGTGACAGAAAATGTATTATCGTAGATCAGCTGGTCGCCCTCTTTCAGATCGCCGCCTGTCACTTCTGTATAATAATCTACCTCTTCACCGACTTTGATATTTTTTCGGACTGCGGTTGCTGTTCCATCTTCATTTGCTTCCGCTACCAGAACATAGGAATCTCCGTTGTCATCCTGCCGGATCAGATCATATGGAACTGCAAGCTGTGTACCTCTGTCTTTGATCACAATTTTGGCTTTTGCACTCATTCCAACCAGAAGTTCTGTGTTGTCGATCGTGATCTCTGCAGAATAACCGCTTGAGGTATTGGTATCTGTACCGTTTGTGTTGGTGGACTGATTTTTTACTCTGACCACACGTGTTACCGTACCTTTGATCTCTTCATCCCCCGTTGCATCCGTTGAAACGGTTGCAGGCATTCCTTCCTGGATCTTTAAAATGTCAGCTTCCTCAACATTTACGATCACTTTTAAGGAAGATGTATCCTCGATCGTGATCATGGTCGTTCCTGCTGTGTTTTTATCTCCGACTGATACATTGACGGCTGTGACAACTCCACCGATCGGTGCAGAAAGTGTACAGTCGGCAAGTTGTTTTTGTAACTGTTCCAGCTGGTCTTTTAAATCTCTGGTCGTGCTTGTCTGGTATTTTTGCATGTCAACGGTATTCTGAGCTGATGCTACACTTCGGTCTGTGCTCTTTAATACGGACGCGTAGTTATCATTCGCTGTATCCAATGCTTTCTGTGCTGCCTCTAAAGACGATTTGAAGCCTTCTAATTTTGCATCATATTCAGAAGTGTCCTCATGGTTATTTTTCAGATAATAAATATAATCCCCGCACTCTGCCACCTTTTTCTTATATTTATCAACATCACTCTGTGCCTCATCAATCGCTTTCTGCGCAGCTTCTAGAGAATCCTGCTGATCCTGCTTATTTTGAACCAGACTTTCCTGCTTCTGTGTAGCATCGTTTGCTGCGATCGCATTTGCATTATTGATATTTGTCTTTAACTCTGCAATCTGTTTTTCAATATCCTTCTGATCCAATGTCACAAGCGGATCACCCTCTTTTACAATGTCACCCACCTGAACGTTCACGGCTGTGATCTCTGCTGCTGCAAGGGACATGACATTTGTCTTGCTCTGTCCTGCGATCGTTCCCTTCAAAGAAACTGAATCGGATAAATCCCTTTTCTCTACCGGTTCTACCTCAACCATATTCGCTGCTGTCTCAATCTGTGAAGTCATATTTTTAACAGCGCTGCCGATCAATACAATTACAATAGCTGCAATCACTAAAACGATCAGCCATACTTTCTTCTTTTTCTTTGGTACTTCAGCCACTTCTGCCTTTTTTTCTTTTTTATGAAAAAAATGCTTTTTTTCCTTTACATTGTTGTCTTCCATGCTTACATAATCTCCTTTTTTTCCTTGTCTTTTTTGACTTATGGCAAATTGTACCATATTTTTTTCAGAAAAAAAGGGGATTAATGTAATCTTAATATTTCTTTCACGTTTCTTTATGAAAAGGAATGATTTCTAAAAAAGGTCTAAAAAATTATCTGGCATTTTTCGTTCCTTTTGCTGCTAACTAACACAAGTCCCGCCAACAGCAAAACCGGGAAAAGAATTGAGGCTCCAATTCCCACGCGCAGATTATTGGAAAACGCACTCGAAACAAATCCCACGAGTGTCGGTCCGCCGGAACCGGCACAAATGCGATCAGCAGATAAGAGCCAATGCAAAGCAGCGTACTTAATTTCATAAACTGATCCAGATCGAATCTGTCTCCATATTTTCCATAAATCAAGCGGGAAGTTCCCATTAAAATAGAGAATGCCATCGGTCCCACCAGATCACCGATCGTTTTGGTGATTCCAAGTCCCTGCTCCGCAAACGCTGATGCCCACTGGCTCACCGCCTGCTCGGATGCACCGGAGCACACCATCATGATCATTAAAAACCAGAATACTTTTTCCCGGAAAAGTTCTCCCATGGTCATGCCCTTCTCGCCCTCTTCATGCAGACTGTAGATTGGCACTTTTGTGAATAAAATCATATTGCAGACCGGAATGATCACCCACAACAGTGTGAGGATTTTCCAGTGTTCCGTTCCAAACAGTGCGAAAAACACTGTGGAAAATAAAACAACGCCGGTACATCCCCAGCAGTAAAAGGAATGTAAAAGGCTCATTGCTGCTTCCTTATTATCCGTCGGACATGCCTCAATGATCGGGCTGACTAACACCTCCAGCAAACCGCCACCCACTGCATAAATCACGACCGACATTAAAATGCCAACAAACGGATCTGCGAAAAGTTCCGGCAAAACCGTGAGCAGTACCAGCCCTGCCGCCGCACAGATATGTGCAATAATCACAGATGCCCGGTAACCGATTTTATCAATGAATCCCGCTGAGAGCAGATCTATCAGAAGCTGTATCACAAAATTAATCGTAATAAGCAGTGTGATCTTCGTCAGTGGAATCTGGTATGTTTTCTGAAATGTCACGAATAATAGCGGAACAAAGCTGTTGACAATCGCCTGAACAATATAACCGATAAAACAGGCGTATGTTGTTTTTTTATAGTCTTGTTTCATTTTTATCCTCGCTTTTTATATGTGTCTTAAGCCGAAGCCTCCTTCTTTTATATCACATAAAGTTCCTTTTTGAAAGAAAAAATCACCTTCCATGACATTGCGCACGCTAAGTGTCATGAAAAGTGATTTTATCACGCATTTTTTAATAAACGTTTCTAATTTTTTACTCTATTTTTCATATAAGAATTCTTCCGGCAGTATCACATTAAAAGCTTTTGCAAGATCACGGAAATTATCCGGCGTGATGGTCTGTCTCTTATTCGGCTGCATTGATAACATTTTCACAAGGATCTCTGCGGATTTCTCTGCGGTGTGCATTAACCCAAATGTCAGGTCAAAATCTTCTCCCGAAACAAACATTCCGTGATGTGCCCAGATTGCAAGATTGTATTTCTTCATTAATTTACTTGTTGCTACTGCGATGTCACGGCCGCCCGGAACCATCCACGGAACGACACCCACACCTTCCGGAAATACAACCGGACATTCGGTCGCCATCTCCCATAATTCTCTTGTAAACACTTTATCTTCCAATGGAAGAACAAACGTAAGCGCAATAATATTGGTTGTATGCGCATGATAGATGACTCTGTGTTTTCCACCGGTTGCGATCATTTTCACCTCATGATTCATTAAATGGGACGGAAGTTCAGAAGTTGGTCTTCCACCATTCACCAGCCCCCAAACGATACGGTAATTTTCTCCTTTTTCATCAAGTTCGATGATACAGATGGAATCTTCCGGTTTGATGATCACATTACGGAAATACTTTCCACTTCCTGTTACAAGAAAATACTCTTTTGCAAGTTTTGGAACGCTTGTTCCAATTGGCTGCCACTCTTTTGGCTCAAAATCTTCCTTTACGGCTTCCACTTCTTCTGGCCGGATACGATAGGAAAGATTTCCGCCATTTCTCTCATGCCATCCCTGCTCCCATCCATCATTTGCCATGCGGATAAATCCCTGCACAAATTCTGCATCTAATACTTTCATTTTTTCTTTCCTCAATCTAGGTTTTCTATCGTCATTTTTGCGTCAGAACGAACTGCCTTATTTTTCACATAGCCTGCTCTGGCTATCGATTTAACAGTACTTCCTTCTCGTATATCTCTACTTCTGCAAACCAGTTCTTATCTGCGGGAACTCCACATTCCTCACAGTATTTGGTCCATACATCTCCAAATGGAAATGTCTTTAATTCTTCCTGCATGACCATCAGCTCGGTCAGGCGATTCTCATCCTGTAATTTTTTAAGTTCTGCATTCGGTGTACAGAGCGCCGATAATAATGCTTTCTGCCAGCTTCTAAATCCCACAGTCCATGCACTGATGCGGTTGATACTTGCATCAAAATAATCCAGTGCCATATGTACCCTGTCAATCGCATCACATCTTACGATCTCTTTTGCCATTTCTTTTGTCTCATCATCGAATAAGACAACATGGTCTGAATCCCATCTTACCGATCTTGTAATGTGAAGTGCGATCTCCGGGAAATAGCACAGTAATGCCGGTATTTTATCCGACACTACTTCTGTAGGATGATAATGTCCATTGTCCATCAGCGGAAGGACATTCTCGTGTGTCGCCGCAAATGTCAATGTAAACTCGGCTGATCCCGCTGTGTAAGACTCCACACCAATTCCGAATACCTTAGACTCCACACATGGTTTTACCAGCTTTGGATCATGCGGTTCTGCAATGATCTGTTCGATAGAATCCTTATATCTCATGCGCGGTTCCATTCGGTCTGCCGGAATATCTTTGTATCCATCCCCAATCCAGATATTCATCACACATGGAACACCTGTCTCTTTTGCAAAATATTCCGAAATGCGGATACATGCTTTTCCATGCTCGATCCAGAACTTTCTTGTCTCCTCGTCCGGGCTTGTCAGTGTCAGTCCGTCTTTTACTTGGTCATGTGAGAAAAATGTCGGATTAAAATCAATCCCAACATGGTGTTTCTTTGCAAAGTCTACCCATTTTCTGAAATGCTTTGGCTCTAATTTGTCGCGGTCTGCAAATTCGCCTTTCTCAAAGATTGCATAGCTTGCATGAAGATTTAATTTCTTTTTGCCGGGCATGAGGCTCATCGCCTCTTCCATGTCCTGCATCAGCTGTTCCGGTGTCTTTGCCTTTCCGGGATAGTTTCCGGTTGTCTGGATTCCGCCGGTCAAAGGTCCGTCATGGTCAAATCCTGTCACGTCATCGCCCTGCCAGCAATGAAGTGATACCGGGATTTCTTTTAATTTTGCGATCGCTGCATCTGTATCAACACCGACATCTGCATACATTTTTCTGGCCGCTTCATATCTTTCCTGTACCGTCATAAAATTTTTACCTCACCTTTCTGCCGGGCACAACATCCGCTTCCGGCATATATTTTTTCTGATATTCCTGATTGTTATTTCTCATATTTTTTTATTTCAAAAGACTCAAAGATACATTTTCTTGCAGCCTGTAAATTTTCAAGTTCTCCTGCTGCAATGATCTGCGCCATCAAATTTCCGATGGCTGTTGCCTCTGTCGGACCGGCATAAACGGTCTTTCCGGTTGCCTTTGCAGTCAGTTCATTCAAATACGCCGCATTGGCTCCTCCGCCGACAACATGGATGCTTTCATATGTAATTTCTGACATCTCCTCAATCTCCCGGATTGTCTGTGCGTAGCATTGTGCAAGACTGTTATAAATCACACACGCTGTTTCTGCGATCCCCTCTGGTATCCGCTGCCCGGTCTCTGCGCAGGCTTTTTGCACTTCCTCCGTCATGCTTTGCGGTGCTAAAAAACGGTCGTCATTACAGTCTACCAAAGATGCAATGTCCGCCTTTGCAGCTGCCACGCAGATCTCCCCGAATCCGTGCTTTGGTGCCAGTTCTTTTCGGACCGACTGTATCATCCAAAGTCCCATGATATTTTTCAGATAGCGAAAACAATACGCATATCCTCCCTCGTTCGTAAAATTATGAAGTCTGCTTTCCGGTGAACAGTCTGCTTGTTTTAATTCAGTCCCCATCAGTGACCACGTTCCGGAACTGATGTAAATGATATTGTCCTCATTTGTCGGAACTGCCATCACTGCAGAACCGGTGTCATGTGTTGCCGGTAAGACGACTTCACAGTCAAATCCGACCTCTTTCTGAATTTCTTTCGTCAAATTTCCCAGTACCGTTCCCGGCTTCTTTATTTTCTGGAAAATTTGTTTTGGATATCCTAACATTTCAATCAGTTCATAATCCCAGTCTTTTGTTTCTGGGGATACTAACTGTGTTGTGGTGGCATTCGTATATTCTGATGCCTTCTCTCCTGTCAAAAGATAATTAAAATACTCCGGGATCATCAGCATGGTCTCTGCGTGTTCGAGAATTTCGGGATTGTTGGATTTTACCGCCATCAACTGATAAATGGTGTTGAAAATCTGCTTCTGGATGCCTGTTCTCTCATATAACTTTTCTTCCGGGATGATCTCATAGACTTTCTCATCCATCCCTGCGGTACGGCTGTCCCGATAACCGACTGCATCTCCAAGCATTTTATTCTTTTTATCCAACAGGACAAAATCAACTGCCCAGGTATCAATTCCCATACTCACCGGGATTTTTCCCGCTTCTTTACACTTTTTCATTCCCTCTAAAATTGCTCTGAAAAGTGCTTTTACATTCCAGCTTTTCTGTCCGTTCTCTTCGGTCATTCCATTCGGAAAACGATACATTTCTTCCAATACCATTTTTCCGTCTTCCATATGTCCTAATATGTGTCTGCCGCTGGAAGCCCCAATGTCGATTGCAAGATAATACTGCTCCATATTTTCCCCCTCTCCTGCATCTGTGTTCCTTTTCTATTTTTTATTTTAGGAAAAAAATGAGCGCAAAAAAAGAACACTTTTTGTTCAAAAAAGTGTTCTTATTTGCCCAAATTGTTTTCAGCAGAGCCACTGATAGGTTCCTTCTTCCACTGTCTCCCTCTGTCCGTTCGGCAAAACCACTTCCGATTTTACCGGCGTATTCAATGAGATATGACAGCCATCCTCCTCATACTTCCAGGAGCTTTCAATTTTTCCTGCTCTTGAGAGATAACTTCCGCTCACACCACCAAGCCGTCTGTCCGGATACGGCTCGAAATGCAATTCTGCAAAACCCGGTTTCTGTGGTTTGATTCCGAGAATATACTGATAATAAAATTCTCCGACACTGCCAAATGCATAGTGATTGAAAGAAACCATATTGTCGCCGGAACCTGCCATTTTCTCTTCGTTGACCGTTCCATCCGGTTTTAATGCATCCCAGCGCTCCCATGTCGTGGTCGCACCGCATTTTACCTGATACATCCAGCCCGGACAGCCTTCCTGAAGCAGGATATCATAGGCGAGTTCTGTCTCTCCCGCTTCCACTAAAAGTGGAAGCAGATGTTCCGTTGCAAAGAATCCTGTCTGGAGACCATTTTTGCGGATATTGGCAGCAAAATTCTTCTTCACCAGTTCCCGCAGTTCTCCCTCCGGCAATACAAATTTTAATGCCATAATATAAGCAGACTGATAATCTTTTGCCACAATTCCTTTTTTGCTCACGAATTTCTCAATATATGCTTTCGTTGTGGCTTCCAGCTGTCTGCGGTATCTGTCTGCATCAGCTTTTTTCCCAAGACGCTCTGCCGTCTCGCTGATGACCTTCAGATCATGTACGATAAAGGCATTCGATACCGGATTGTTGTGCATTGCCTGCCATGCGATCCCTTTTCCCATTGCAAGCCAGTCTCCCAAAGAAGGTCCAATCCAGAGATTTTTCTTTCCCATTTTCCGGATTTCCGCCTCCACAAAAAGTTTCATGCTCTCGTACTGGCGTGGCAGTGCTTCCTCGTCTCCAAACTGCTGATAGAGCATTTCCGGTAAAATTGTGACTGCATTTCCCCAGCCTAACATGCTGATAAAACCAATTCCGGCAGGTCCGGTCTGCGGCACAGTGGCACACACATACCCTTCCGTGTTGTCAAGCTGCCCCAGTTCCAGATCACGCAAAAAGTTTTTCCAGAAATCATTGGTGTCAAAATTGTAGGCTCCGGTGCGTGCAAACACCTGACCATCCCCGGTATAACCCATACGTTCATCCCGCTGCGGACAGTCGGTCGGCACTTCCACATAGTTGGATTTCTGCCCCCAGACCTGATTCTCATATAACTTCTGAACCATTGGATTCTCACACGAAAAGTATCCGGTGCGCTTCATATCGGTGTGAAGCGCATACGCTTTGATCATGCCCGACTGATAATCTACGCCTGAGAGTTCCATATATCGAAATCCCATATAGGTAAAACGCGGACGGTATTTTTTCTTTTCCGCTCCGGCATGATAAATAATCGTTGCCTTTGCTTTCCGCAGATTGGCAGTGTAAAGACTTCCATCTGCATTTAAAATCTCTCCGTGGCGGATCGTAATTGTCTCATTTGTGAGAAAAGAAGGATCAATTTCAACAATTCCGGCAAAGTTCTGTCCAAAGTCAAGGATCGTCACTTTTCCTGTCTGCTTTGCCTCTTTCACCTCCATCTCTTCCTGTAACGTGACTTCGGTCAATGTCGGCTCCAACGCAAAATCCAGTTCGTTTTTGAAAGATACCGGATGTCCGATCACCTGATTTCTTCCATCCGCAAAATAAATCTCACCGTCATACTCCCCGGCGTATTCGTAAGGAGATTCCAGTTCGTCCGTCTGCTCGCCGGATACAATGTCCCGGACGCCACCCGCATCCTCGATGTTTAAAATCCACGATACTGCAGGTTTTTCCCCGTAAATCTGTGTCTTGTTCTCACAGAGGAAACGGCCGCAATACCAGCCCTGTCCAAGATAAACCCGCAATGTGTTCTCACCCTCACGAAGCAGTGCGCTCACCTCATGAGTCTGGTAAAGCACACGCCTCGGATAGTAGGAATATCCCGGTGCAAACATCTGTTTTCCGATTTTGACGCCATTGATCTCTGCCTCATATACTCCGAGTGCGGTTGCTGTGAACACTGCTTTCTTCACATCTTTCACGGTAAATTTCTGCTCATATACAAATACCTCTCCCTCGCGGTACCCGCGGTCTGAGGTGATAAAATGCATTTTCAGTTCTTCCATTCCCTGCGTTTCCTCCTTCCAGCTATGCACTAACGAACATACTGATTCATAAACTCTGCACTTAACTCCATGGACTTTAACGGAGAATTGTCCACCCAGTTTTTGTGGCTTTCTAAGATCACTGCATCCACGTTCACTTTTTCTGCCTGCGTGATCAGGGAAACAAGATCCATGTTTCCATAGCCGAGTTCCATGCTGTCCGATTTTAAGATCGGTGTCATGGCAGGTTTTGACAGTCTTGTTCCACGGTCATTGATATGGTAAAGCTTCATTCTTGTGTCAAGCTTTCTCATCAGTTCCAGTGCATTTACGCCTGCTTCTGTTGGCCAGTAGGAATCCAGTTCAAAATTCACACACGAAGCATCCGTCTCAGAGAGGATCAGATCATATGCCGTTTTTCCCGGTTCAACTTTCAAAAATTCACAGTTGTGGTTGTGATATAAAAGCTCCACGCCCGCCTCTTTTAAAATTTTTCCAGAAGCATTTAAGTCCTGACACAAGCCAAGCACTGCATTTTTATCGGAATAATCAAAACGGTACATTCCGGTGATGACCACGTATTTTGTGCCAAATTTTTCAGCCTCCCTGATAACAGTCTCCGGCTCTCTTTTTATCGTGCCAAGATCCTCATGGATACTTGTCACGGCAAGTCCTGCCTCTTTCACGAGGGCATTCCAGTCATAATCCCCGCCTTTTCCGACCGGCATACCGGCTGCTTTTGTGAGCATTCTGACCAGAAAAGAGGTCGGTTTTATCATAAACCCATTCAGTTCAATGCCGTCATATCCGGCCGCTTTGATCCTCTTTAAAGATTCTGCTGCCTGTTTTTCATTCTTTGTCACAGTTCCAAGCATAATCTGCTGTATTGCTTTTGTCATGTTCGTAACCATCCCTTTCCTATGCCTGATTTTTCGGGATTTTCTGTAATGCGTCGTTGAGCGCTTTCATCTGTTCCTCGCTCACTGCGTCACCTGCCTGTTTTAAAAGGCTGACTAATGTCATCCGCTGCATCATGCGCTGCAATGCCGGGTTATCTTTCACACTTTCTGCCACATCGCCACGGCTTGCTGATGCCTGCGCCATCAGACGTTGTACGATCGCATTTGCCATCTCGTTCTGTGCAAGCTCGCCGAGCGTATCCGAGATAGAATAATGGTCTGCCTTAAAATCATCCCTGTCAAACCAGTTGACAACATCTCCCTGTTTGTTAAATATATAATCTTGATTTGATTTTTCTACTTTTTTTACAGTGATCTCGTCTTCACAGGTACCGGACACTGCCCTAATTTTGTGTGTTCCTGTGATTGGAACTTTGAATTTAAATACTTTGGAACCTTCGGATGTTTCTCTCTCCACGCCATCCACAAAGAGTGTGACGCTCTGCTCATTGGAATAAACCTTGATCTCCGTCACATCTTCGGTACGCTCCACATACCTTCTGCCACATACATGGACAAATGGAGTTTTGCTCCAATATGCTTTATACAGATAAAAGGCATCTTTTTTCAGCTTACGGTCGATGGTCACAAGACCTTTCTGGTTCACACCGTGTTTTCCACCCTCATCTCTTCCGTCTGCCGCAAAATCAAACAGATTCCAGACATGTGTTGCCCACAGATACGGGCGCTCCTCGATCATTTTTGCCATATGCTCATGATAAATACACTGATATTCCTCTGTGTAATCGCCCCGTTCCGGATTTGCACTGTGGTAAGCCGGATTGGCGTCTGCGCCATACTCGGAAAGTCCGATCACACGATCCGGATATGTTTTGTGATACGCATCAAAGAAACTGTCATTCTGTTCTAACTCTCCTAAATACCAGCCAAAATACAGATTATAACTGTTCATTTCCGGGATCTCTAACATTGGGCTGTCCGTCTCTAACATAAACACGTCTGCCATAACCGTTGGTCTTGTCGTATCCAGTGCATGGCACAAATCATTTAATTTTCTGTGATTTTCCAATAATTCCTCATTTACGGCACTTGCTGCAGTGATCTCATTGGAAAGTCCCCAGCAGACGATGGATGGATGATTGTAATTCTGAACGACCAGCTCCCTCATCTGGCTTAATGTATTCTCTGTTCCATCTGACATGTGCATCGTAATGTACGGAATTTCTGCCCATACGATCATACCGTTTTCATCACACAGATCATAAAATTCCTGCGCATGCTGATAATGTGCAAGACGGATGGTATTCGCTCCAAGCTCTTTTATGATCTCCATATCCTCACGGTGCATCTCATTTGTCAGCGCATTGCCTGCTCCGGCGCGGTCCTGATGACGGCTCACACCGCGAAGCGGATAAGACCTTCCATTTAAGAAAAATCCTTTCTGCGGATCAATGGAAAAACTTCTGCATCCAAAGGTTGTCTCTACGCTATCTCCATCAGACAGTTCCGCTTTTGCCGTATATAAATACGGATCATCCACGCCATCCCAGAGATGTACATTGGTAAGTTCAAACACTGCCTTTGCATATCCATGCTCTACAGGAACACTCTTTTTCTCATCTCCCACCGTCACCATAACGTCAGCAGATTTTCCCTCTATCCAGAGTTCCACGGTCACTTCTGCGTCTGCCTTTTTTGCTCCGGCGTCTAAAATCGTTACCTCCGGTGTCACCTTAATACCATTACTTCCTGCATACTCCATGCAGAAATGGTTTTCCGGCACAGTCACCAGCTTCACCATGCGGTACAGTCCGCCGTAAAATGTGAAATCTGCCTTCTGCGGATAGACTTTTGTGTTATCGGAATTATCAACGAGCACTTCTAACTGATTCTGTTCTTTTAAATGTTCTGTGACATCCACACGGAATCTGGAATACCCACCTTCATGATGGAAAAGCTCTGTTCCGTTTACAAGCACATCTGCCGTCATGGCTGCTCCGTCAAACTCCAGATAAGCCTTTCCGTTTTGATCCATCTCCGGTTTTTTGAATGTGCAGGCATATTTACAGGTTCCACGGTAGTAATCGTTTCCACCGTCCTGCCCATCCACTGCGTTCCAGGTGTGAGGAAGTGTTACGTTTTCCCCTTCCACACTGTCCTGGTTTTTATAAAAAATCCAGTTTTTATCCAATACTGTCGTCTGTCTCATCTTTGTCATTCCTCCTGTATTTTCTGTCTGTGTTCAGACTTTTTTGTCTCTGCTTATTTCATCTCATCAATCACTTTTTCTACTTCTGCCTGCTTTTTCTCCTGAATGCTCTTCTGCACTTCTTCCATTTTTTCTTTTGAGAGCGGTGTTTTTCTCATTGCGCAGAGTGTACATACCCAACCGATCAGTGGAAGTCCAAAGTACAGGCTCATCGTCATCCAGAAAATTGCCGGTGTGGATGAATCGGATGGCTGTGGCATTGTCGATGTATATCCGATCAGTGCTACCAGTCCGGTTGCGATTGCCGCGCTGAAAGAAGATACCAGTTTGTCGATAAAACTGTAAGTTCCTGTCACTGCTGCCGGTATGAATTTACCGCTTCTGTCTAATTCATAGTCAATAATATCTGCCATCATGGCATTGCTTGACATCGTAACGCACATTTTAGCTCCATTTAAGATTAAAGTAAGTACGACATACGCGATCATCATCGGCGCTGCTGTCGCGATCAGCGTCGGATCGATCAGTATAAATAATACGACAAGTATAGCTGTCACTGTCATGCATACATAAGTCCATGTCACCATTGATTCTTTGTTTCCGTGCTTTCCGGCATATTTTGCACCAATAAATGCAAACACGATAGACGGCAGCATTCCGATCACACTGAGGATTGTTCCAAGCTGCATATTGCCGATAATAATACCAAATAACATCGTTGTGACCACTGCCTGACTTGCTGTCTGGCTTGCGATCTTATCGGAACTTGCCGCTACGATAAAGGTCTGTAATGCACGGTTGGATTTGATCAGTTCCCACATATCTTTTACTTTTACCGGCTCCGCTTTTTTCTGTGTGCTGACGCCTTTAAAGTTTTCCGGCTTATCAATATCTGTAACTGCAATGCAGCATAAGATCAGTCCCACTCCTGATACTGCCACACAGACAATACAGGAAGCTGCCAACATCTCTACCGAATATACATTTCCATATTTTGGAAGCAGCATAACCATGATCACAATATTTAAGATCATCGGCACCAGATAGTTATATGCAGTGCTCCACACGCCGACCATCGGACGCTGTTTCGGATCGTTCGTAAGCATTGCCGGAACAATTTGTGCTGTGACATTACACATGGTATAACCTATAATATAGAGACAATACAGAATTACAAACAATACAATTCCATGTCCTTTTCCGCTTGCCCAGCAATACATGATAAGAACTGCCAGTGATTCGATCACCCATCCGGCTGCCATCAAAATACGGATTTTACCGAATCTCGTGTTCATCTTATCAATAACGATTGCAATGATTGGATCGGTCACACCATCTAAAATTCTTGTTGCCGTCAGGATAATTCCAACGACCGCTGTTGCAATTCCATATCCTTCGTTTGCAACATAACTTGCCAATCCTAACAATACATAAAAACACATTCCAATTCCTGAGCTGCACCCTGCGAGTGCAATTCTCCATGTCTTAGCCCGGCGATATGTAACTCCACTAGTTTCTGCCACCTGCTGTTTTTTCTTTCCAAACATCTTTTCTTCCTCCAATACGTTTGTCTTTGTTGATGTCTTTATTCTAACCTCTATCTTCTATTCATGTGTTTACAAATTCACGTATATGTAATAAAATTCATGTTATATAATTATATTACATCATTTTTCTAACATTTTCACGAGTTTGTAAACCTACAATTTCATAAAATCTTATATTATCTATGTAACGCAATAGATAATTGCGAAACTCTTAGATACTTGAATTAAATTACGAAAAGTTGACAAGAGCAAAAGAAAACACTGGGGAACCGCCGGTTCTTAGAAGGCAGGAACGACTGTTAGTCGTGACTGGCTTCTTAGTACCGTTGCGAGTGACACGTAGCGGAAGCGTGTTTTCGTTGATCTTGTTAACTTTTCGTAATATTCATAACATAAAATTGAGTTTCGCAATCGCCTAATGTAACGCAACCATGAAGGGAGAAAAATTTTATGAAATTACCAGAACACTTTTTGATCGGAGCAGCCACCGCCGCACATCAGGTAGAGGGAAACAACATCCACAGCGATTTATGGGCAATGGAACATATGAAGCATACCAGTTTTTCGGAACCATCGTTAGATGCGGTCGACCACTATCACCGTTATGAGGAAGACATTAAACTTCTGGCAGATGCCGGATTAAATGCCTATCGCTTTTCCATTGAATGGGCAAGGATCGAACCGGAAGAAGGTTCTTTTGACCTGAATGAAGTGGAGCACTACCGTGATGTCATTGCTTGTTGTAAAAAATATGGAGTGGAACCTTTTGTCACCCTTCACCATTTTTCCAGTCCAAAATGGCTCATGAGCAAAGGCGGATGGGAAGCAGAGACAACCCCTGCGGACTTTGCACACTATGTGCATTTCATTATCGAGCAGCTTGGAAGTGAACTTCATTACATATGTACGATCAACGAAGCCAATATGGGCATTCAGGTCGCAGCCATCGCAGAGCGTTACAAACGCCAGATGATGGCACAGATGCAGGCTGCACAATCCGGCGGTGACAGTGCCGACGGAAGCGTTCAGGTTGGCATCAACCTCCAGAAAATGATGGAAGGTCAGAAAGCTGCCGCCGCTGAGAACCTCGAAGTATTCGGCGTGGAAAAAGTAGAAAACTTCACTTCCATGCGTACCAGAGAGGGCGACCTTCTCATCATGAAAGCTCATGAACTTGCAAAGAAAGAGATCAAATCCCTCTATCCCGACATAAAAGTCGGACTCACGTTAAGTCTGCACGATATCCAGCCGCAGGCAGGCGGTGAAGAACGTGCCAGAAAGGAATGGGACGAAGAATTTCTGCACTATCTTCCTTATATTAAAGAGGACGATTTCTTAGGAGTACAGAATTATACACGTTCTCTCATTGGACCGGATGGACAGTTACCAAATCCGGAAGGCGTAGAGCTTACCCAGATGAATTATGAATTTTACCCACAGGCTTTAAAACATGTCATCCGGGAAGTGGCAAAAGATTTCCACGGAGATCTCTATGTAACAGAAAATGGAATTGCAACCTCTGATGATAGTAGACGTGTTGCCTTTATCGACACAGCCTTAAAAGGAATTGCCTCCTGCATTGCAGATGGTCTTCCGGTAAAAAGCTACTTCCACTGGAGCCTTTTAGATAACTTTGAATGGCAGAAAGGCTACTCCATGACCTTTGGGCTGATCGCAGTCGACCGCACCACACAGACACGCCACCCGAAGGAAAGTTTATCCTTCCTCGGTCATTGGAATCAGTAACTACAAATAAGAAAGGAAATCAAGCATGAATATTACAGAACGTCTCTCTTTTTTTCAGGAAATGATGCAGTGTGAATACCCGCTTCACCTCTGGAGATATAATCCGGATTTTGAGCTGATCGAGACAGACTGCCCGGCAGAACTGATGCTTCCGGATATTATATCCATGCTTGGTTTTTCTTCTCTTGTCCTCTCCCACATCGAGAGTGGAAAACGTCTTCCGCTCATTCTCGATACCGAATTTGGTCTTTTATGGATTGCTGGATTTGAGTATCAGGGATTTGAGCTGAAACAGATCCATATTATGGGACCAGCCTTTACCGGCAGCAATTCCCATCTGATCCTGCGCAAAAAATTAGATTCCTACCAGCTTACCGTGAAACTGCGCTCTAAAATCGTCAGACAGATTGAGAGTGTTCCGATCATTCCGTCTTCCACACTGCTCTCCTATGCCGTGATGTTTCACTGTACGATCACCGGAGAAAAAATATCCGCAGATATGATCTCTTTCTCCTCCCACAGTGAAGAAACGGACACAGACGAACTTGCACCCATTGCCGATGAACACCCTGGAATCTGGATGGCAGAACAGACCTTTCTTTCCATGATCCGTGAGGGAAATCCGGATTACCGGAGGGCACTCGGCAAATCCATGACCTTAAGCTCCGGTATGAAAGTGGAACTTGGAGATACTCTGCGTGCCAATAAAAATAATCTGCTCGTGCTTCTCACTCTCTGCAGCCGCGCCGCCATCGAAGGCGGATTAAATCCCTCCACTGCGTATACCTTAAATGATTATTATGGAAAGCGGATCGAGGAATGTAAAACAACTGCCGACACCAACAACCTGAGCAATGAATTTTTAGACGATTATGTCAGAAGAGTCCGCGCTGCTCATGAGACAGACGAGCACACAAAACAAATTGCCGATATCTGTGATTATATCACGCTTCATATCCGAGAGCCTTTATCCATCTCGCTTCTCTCGAAGCGGCTTGGGTACACTGAATACTATTTTTCCCACAAATTCAAGGATGTGATGGGAAAAAGTGTCAACAATTATATCCGGCAGAAAAAAACAGAAGAAGCCAAGCTTCTCCTGTCCGGTACCCGCATGTCAATTTCAGAGATCAGCGATGAGCTGTCCTTCAGCAGCCGTAGTTACTTTTTTTCCAGCTTCCAGAAGGAAACCGGCATGTCCCCGACAAAATACCGGCAGCTCTACACAAAATCATAGGAAAAGCAAAAGCAGGATTTTTTCGCTGTCTTTCACTCACTGATACGGTATCTGCGCGGCGTCATCCCATATTTTTTCTGAAATATCCGATGAAAATAGCTGATATTGTCATAGCCGACCGCCATGGAGATATCCATCACATTCATTGCTGTCGTGCGGAGCAGATATGCCGCCTGGCTCAGCCGCTTTGCCTGGATCAGATCTGTATAAGTCTTTCCGGTTCTTTTTTTGATTTCCTTTGACAGCCAGTAAATATCAAAATGCAGTTCCTCTGCAAGTTCTGTCAGTTCACCGCTTTTATAATGTTCCTCCACATAACTCAACACCTGAATAATGAACTTCTGCTGCTCACTGGCTGCATCCGTCTCCATCTTATCCATATGATTCATCAGCTGCAAAAATAAAAGTCCCATCGTTGCCTGATTGATGCTCCGCTTGTTCGGCTGTTTATTCACGATCGTCCAGATCAGATTTTCTAAAAGATTCTGCACCGGAAGCACCTCTGCAACCTTAAAATGCAGATATCCTGCCGAATGATTTTCTCCCCTCAGACAGTCCACGATAAAATCTCGCAACTGGTTTTCCTCTGTCTCCATCATCTTTAACCCATAGTCAAAAAATTCCGGGAGAATGATAAAATTCACTGCCACATCCCCTTCTCCTGCCGGATAAATCTCCTGCACGGCATTCTGGTTTAAAATGAGCAGTTCTCCCTGCTTTAAAATCACATCTTCCCCATTGATCACATGATGTGTGCTGCCGGAACACATATAGATCATCTCCACATAATTATGGGTATGTTCCGGAAAATGGATAAATCTCGTATGCGTCCGCACCTGAATGAGTTTTCCTGCCTCCAAAAGCTTTGTGGCGTCGATCACATTCGAGTTTTCTTCCATATAGATTTCTTTTTCAATGGTCTTTTCCCCGGATAAAATACGCTGTTCTTCCGGTGTGATCTCCTGTAATTTTTCCAGAATCTCCCCTGTCATCGTCTCCTCTGCTCCTTAAAATACGTCATCATCTCATGTGTCAGGCTTAACTTCTCCCTATCCTCCGGGACATCGTGATAATCCACCCACTCTGCCACGGAGAGCTCTTCCTCGTCTAAGTGGATCTCTTCCTCCTCTGCAAGCTCACAGAAATAGCCGAGTAAAAGATTGCTGTCAAAGCCCCATGGCTGGCTCTTATAGTAACGGATGTTCTTCACAGCAAGTCCGACTTCCTCCATGACTTCCCTTTTGACTGTCTCCTCTGCTGTCTCTCCGATCTCTGTAAATCCGGCGATAAGCGCATACCTTTTGTACTCTCTGCCCGCATATTTTGTCATGAGGATTTTATCGCCGTGCGTGACTCCCACGATGACCGCAGGTGCGATCTTCGGAAATACCATGTTCGTGCAGCACGGACACTGAAGCATCCGCTGTGTTTCGCTGTGAACCAGTTTTTTCCCACATCTGCCGCAGAACTGATTGTCACGATACCACACAAACAAATGCCATGCGGTCGCAGCTGCAAGGACGCGTTCCTTCGGCTGCATTGCCCGGACATCAAACATCTTATAAAAACGAAACTCACCGATTTTCGTATCCTCTTTGATCTCCGTCAGGAAGTATTCTTCCTCCCCGATGGAAAAAAGATAAACACATGGCGGCACCTCCCTGCCAAGCACATTTGCGTTGTAATCCTTCCACTGTTCGTAAGTCAAAAACTGCAATTCTCCATTATATTCCAGATATACCGTTCGCTCTCCAAAACCAAACATCCTGCTGCCTGCATGCGGTACTTTCTTTTTATATGAATTATCCAATTGCATTGGTGCAATATCCTGTATCATTTCCTTAGATTCCTTTCATTTTGAAGCTTTTCCTATTGTAAAACATTTTGATTTTTTGTACAATAAGATTATATTGTTGTAAAAAAAAGAGGCTGCCGGATCATGGCTGCTTCCAAGGGGTTTTTATCATGTATCACAATAAAAAAATCGGGATTTTTATCTCCCACATTATGGGATTTTACCAGAAGAATGTATGTCAGGGTATTATTGACAAAGCTCTGGAATACGGTTACACTGCTGAGATTTTTGCTTCTATGGATGGGGAGAATCTCGGGGACTACAGTCTGGGAGAGGAAAGCATTCTGACATTGCCGAATTTTGATGATTTAAGCGGTGTTATTTTTGCGTCTGAAACTTATCCAAACGAACAGTTAAAGGATCAGATCTATTCCCTGCTGAAAGAAAAATGCCACTGTCCGATCATACAGATTGCTGTTTATAAGCAGCAGTTTCCCTCTGTTTCCTTAGAAAATAACCATCCTTTTTTTGATATTACAGAACATCTCATCACAGAACATCACTACAAAAATATCTGTTATTTTGGATGTGCCGATGAGAGTTTCTTTTCGGATGCCAGAGAAAAGTTTTACCGGGACGCATTAAAAAAACATGGCATTGCACCACACGCACATTCCATCTATACCGGAACCTACACTGCGCAGTCCGCTGCTGAAGCACTCCGCTTCTTTGAAGAAAATGAAACAAAACCGGATGCGGTTGTCTGTTACAATGATAAACTGGCACTTTTATTAATGACTGCTGCCATCTCTGCCGGTTATCATATTCCAGAGGACCTTGCGATCACCGGCTGTGACCACAGTGAAGAAGGACAGAATCTCACACCTTCTCTCACGACCGTCTCTTTCCCTGTCTATGAACTTGGGGAAGCTTCCGTAGAAAAACTGATGAAATTAATCCATGAGGAAAATGTTCCTGCCATCACTGTGGTACATGCACAGATGGTTCTGGAAAATTCCTGTGGATGCAGTCTTACAAAAGAGACTCCTGCTATTTACTTTGAGCAGAAACTGACCAGTCAGATTGCTTCTCTGGAGTCTTCTATTTTAAGTTCCATGAAAATGTCTGCTGAATTCCAAAATATTGCCGACATAGATGAAGCGATGGATCTGTTGGAGAATTACGTTCATTCTATTCCAAACTGTTCCGAATTTTATCTGTGTCTGTACGCCAACTGGGACAGCGTTTCCCAGCACATACTGGAATTAACGGAAAATGAAATGGATTTTGAACCAAGTCAGGATGAGATTATTTTAAAATTAAGTCTGCGTGATGGAAAAAGGCTGCCGGAATGCAGTTTTACCAAGCGTTCCCTCCTGCCAGAACACATCTGCAAGCAGTCAGATTCCGCCTACCTTTATTTTCCATTGTTCTTTAAAAGTAAGACTTTTGGCTATATCGCCTTAGCTTATGAGAACAACCGGATTGACTATCACTTCCAGCTTGTGCACTGGTTTATGAATATCAACCAGTTGTTAAAACGCTTAAGCGACGCAAAACGTACTTCGCTCCTTGTCTCCCATTTAGAGGACATTTACACCAAGGATGCGCTGACCGGGCTTTATAACAAACACGGCTATCTGCACCGTGAAACGCTGTTACTTCAGGAAGCTGCAGAAAACCAAAGTACTGTGACCTGTTTTCTGTTTGATTTAAACCGCCTGAAATATATCAATGACCACTATGGTCATAATGAGGGGGATTTTGCGATTCAGGTCATCGGACATGCCCTATCCAGTGTCACCCGTTCCACCGATATCTGCGCAAGATTCAGTAGCGATGAATTTTATCTGCTGACAATGGATTACACAAAAGAAGATGCCGATGAACTCCTCACCCGCGTCTATAAGTACTTAGATAATTATAATAAAATAAGCCACAAGGAATATAAGATCTCTGCCAGCGGCGGCTATGCCCAGTCCACACCGGGTGCATCCCTTTCCAAAGAAGATGTCAAAGCTTTATTTTCCAAGGCAGATGAACATATGTACCAGCAAAAACAGATTTTTCATCAGGATTTGGATAAATAAGCATTGTGACGGTATTCTGTCGGAGATACTCCACAGGTTGCTTTAAAAATTTTCATAAAATGCTTTTCATTGTCATACCCGACTGCCTGACTGATCTCGATAATCTTCATATCGGTTTCGGTCAGGAGTTTTTTTGCCTCTCTCATGCGGATTTCCTTGAGATAATTCACAAAATTGCTTCCGGTATACTGCTTGAATGAGTAGGAAAACAGGGAGTAATTCATGGAAATATAATTGGAGACAACCGCCATATTCAGATCCTTTGCATAATTTTCTTCTATATAATCCACAGCCATTTTGATTTTCTGTACATTCTTGTTCTGGTCATAGCTGCTATTGATCTTCTCATGAAGCTGCAACACAAATTCCATTACCTTGTCCTCGTAGGAATCGATACAATTTTCACTCCAGATTTCTTTGCATTCCAATAAAAGTTCTCCCTCTGTCTCTAAAGCATTCTGATAGGTTTTCTCTACCTCCGTAAAGAAATCTTTCATACAGCTCTCAAAAACAGCCTCATCAATTCTTCCATTTTTCACTTCATAAAAGAACTGATGAAAACTCTTTTCCAGATCGTCTGTATGATCTGTTCCGATCAACTGGACGCGTTGGATTCTGGCTGCCTCCTCTGTCAACTTAGCGGCCTCCGTGATAAGACCTTCCGGTATCTTTTCCTGAAATACACCGTACTGCGCTTCCACTTTATTGCGGACAAATGCTTTCTTTCGCATCATGACAGACTCCGCATATGCCTGACGGATGCTCTCTAAGCCACAATGCGCCGCACTGATTCCAATGTAACCATCCTGCAATTCGTTTTTCAATAAGAGGGAAAGGTTCTCTGCCGGAACAATAAAAATATCATTGTCATTCATATTTTTCATGAAAATATAATTATCGTCGGACAGTTCTCCTCTCTTGACCTGATTCTGGCAGCACACATAATAATTTCCGGTATAAAAATGATCTGCATACTGACTTTCGATTGTGCGCTGTTCCTCCCCGGAAATCTCATCGGAAAGCATCAGGTGCCGCATCTGCTGATAACCAATTTTCTGATTGTTCTCCTCTTTCTCTTTCCGGCTCTCAATCTCTGCATTGAGTTTTTTTAAGATTTCGGTGATTTTTTCACGCTCAATCGGTTTTAAAATATACTCCCGCACCCCGTTTCTTAACATTTCCACCGCATAGGCAAAATCATCATAACCACTGATTGCCACGGTAAGTGGAATATGTTCGAGGCTCTGCATTTTCTGTACCAGTTCGATGCCATCCATCTTCGGCATACGGATGTCCGTAAACATCACATCAATCTCCTGCTCTTTCAGAATTTCAAGCGCAGTCTCTCCATTGTTGCACTCCATAATGGTCTCGATTGGCACACCACTTCGCATAATCATTGTTTTGATTCCCTGACGGATCATTTTCTCATCTTCAACGATCAAAACTGTTTTCATTATCTTCCTTACCCTCTTCTAATCCTGTATCTCTCTTCTGTCACAGTCCCCTGTGCCTTTATTTTTCACTTATGCTCCGGGTCATTTTCCTCTGACTGTCTATGCGTGATTGGAATCCGGACCATAATTTTTGTATAACACCCCAATTTGGATGCGATCTCGATTCCATACTGATCTCCAAATGCAATATGGATACGGTCCTGTACATTTTTCAGACCAATTCCATTGCCGGAGCCTCCGTTGGAATCAATTTTTCCTGCAATCTTTAACCGAAGCTTCTCCACTTCTTCTTCTGACATACCTTTTCCGGCATCTGTGATCTCGATCACACAGTCATCTCCGTCTAAAATGCCCTTGATATAGATATTTGTGTCCTCTGCCATCTGTTCGATTCCATGATAAATGGCATTCTCGACGATCGGCTGCAGGGACATCTTCGGAATCTCCTGTTTTAATACCAGTTCCGGCAGGTTTAACGACAGATAAATCTCATAATCAAACCGCAGATTGATCAGAGCCATGTAGTTTTTAATGTACTCTAACTCCTGCTCCACAAGCACATTTCCTGATACCCACTTCATACTGTAACGCAGCAGTTTCCCCAATGCGGTCACCGCATCAGAAATGGCGTATTCTTCATCAATCTCTGCCATCATCTTAATCGATTCTAACACATTATAAATAAAATGTGCATTGATCTGATTCTGCAAAGCCCGGATCTCAGAATTTTTTGCTAACATCTCACGGTTTAAATTATCTTCCATCAGCTCCTTGATACGTTCCAACATCTTATTGATCTGCGTTCCGAGTTCGCCCATCTCATCTTTGCCACAGTTTTCGATCACGACATCAAGATCACCCTTCTGTACTTTTCGAATGGACTTTAAGATCTCATAAAACTGCTTTAACAGATGCTGCACAATACGGTTGATAAAGAACGCCAGCAATATGATAAATGCCAGCATGACAGCCACAAACACATCACGCATAAAATATACATTATGAACATTTTTTGTGATATCCTTCACACAGATCAGTGTACCGGAGAGTTCGCGCACCTGCATATAAGAGATTACAAGATTTTTTCCATCCAATTTTTTATAAATGGTCTGTATCTTGTCCTCTGTGGGACGCTGTTTTAAAATATCGTCAAGCAGCGCTGAAGATTCTGTCTGCTCTTTCTGTCCAAAATAGGTTACTCCCTCATCCGAATAAAAGAAACTCCACTCATCCTCAATTCCCTCGTACAGGCTTGGAAACATATTCTCCATCGTCATGGCAGACTCGATCACACCAACTTTTCCATTGGCACTGTCAATAATCGGTGTGACAAGTGAAATAATCTTCCGATTCTGGTTCATCGTATAGGAATTGAAAATATTATCTGTGTAATCAAAATTCCAGCCGACATATTTATCCTGCTTGGACCACTCCTGTTTTTTCATACGGGATGCATTGTATAAAATGGGCATCATCTCCTGCACACTGTCATTCACCGCATAGACACGGACACCATACAGCAATGGGTTATTGTTAACTAACCGTTCCAACGCCGACACTTCGTTATTTTTAAAATCCAGCCAGTCGGCCGTAGAGATTTCTCCCCCAATCGCAGATGCATTCAACATTTGAAGCAGGGAATCATCACTTAAGAAAAACTGTGTAGACATATTGATAGAATCAATCTTTGTCTTGATTCCATCCTCATTCCGCTGCATTGTATATTCCATGTAATCCATGTTCTCCTGCACCGCATTCTGCTCCATAACATAGAACAAAACCCCTGCTAACACCCCGATTGGAATCACCATAAACAGAATGATAATACTGGTAAATTTGATATTTAGCTTTGTATTTCGAAACAGCTCTCTTATTTTTTTCATTCGCTAATTCCCATTTTTTCCTTTGCTGCATTCATTAATACTGTTTTCTGTTTCAAAACTTCCTGATAGCCCATGGCATTCCTTTTTCCCACAAATTCTTCAAATATTTCATCAAACTGTGCTTCATTTGATGCGAGAAGAAGCTTTGGCAGTGTCTCACTCCAGAGTTTGGTACATTTTTCATCCATAGCTGCAATTTCAGGACTTGTCGACAAACTCACATCATACTGTCCATTGTAGACTGTATATTTGCATGCCCACACGAGTAACTGTTCAGTAGCAGGACCTGCCTTCTGCTCCCACTGAAGTTGCATGACATTATTCTGCAGCATCCAATAAGCATCATCTGCGCCGTATAACCTGTCGTAAGTCTCCCGGTCGGAATTTAAAATTTTGCTGACGTCCTCTTTTAATACCGGCTTACCATCCACGATATCGTAAGTAACCCCTTCCACACCGAGATAGATCAACATCTGTCCATGCTCACTCATCATATAGTCCATAAACGCTATGGCGCGTTCCGGATATTTACAATTTTTTGAGATCAGCGTCAATGTCCATCCATTCATATTGTTAGTCGGCAGTGTCGGATCATCCCCATTGGAATTTCTCGGTCCCTCAACCGCCATGTAAATGCTGTCCGGATCATTCTCATACAATGCTTTTTGCTGTGAGATCGTATCACTGTACTGATAGAGCATACAAAAATACCGACCTTTTGCCAGTTTTTCTTCCATCTGTATCCGTGTATCCACAAAGATATCATTGGCAAGCAGCCCTTCCTCCCCCAGTTCACGGAACATTTTTAACCATATAACATACTCTGGGTCTGTATATCTGTCATAATATTTCCCATCCTTTTCCCACGGAACCGCAAGAAAATTCATCAGATATTTGTCAAAGGAAACATTTCCCTGATTATCAAATACATGGGATCCCACCGGGATCAATTTTTCCCCATTCACCTCAGGAAACATCTCTGCCGCTTTCTCCACTGCTGCTTTAAATCCTTCCGGTGTTGTCATATCCGGACTTCCAATTGCCTCATAAATATCTTTACGTACCAGAAACGTCTGATTGGATATGATGTCATCATGCTCTTTCACCTGTTTTGGTGTAACCGTGGAACACGGATATCCATAAATATTGCCATCATCCATTGTATACCAGTTCACCACATCTGCATCTGTGACCTGCCAGAAATAGGCATCATAATCATCTGCAAGTTCATTTAATGCATAGACCATGTTCTCTTCGATCATCTGGTTCACCTGTGGCTCCCAATACCCTAATGTGATCAGATCAGGCAGAGAATCCGATGCGATCAGTGCATTTAATTTTTCTGTTTCATTCCCGATTGGTGTAATAAAATTAATATTTACTCCTGTCTCCTCTGTAATCTTTTGAGAGACTGCATTCTCTCCCCACGGTATTGCAAACCAGGAATAATTGACATACCAGTCTAACGTAACAGGTTCTCCGGCATATTTTTTCCATGCCGGTGTATCCTCATCACCCTGTGAGGTGTCCTCCACCTGAGATGTCTCCACAGCCTGTCCTTCTCTTTCCGCTCCGCAGCCCGTCAAAACATTTGTCATCCCGGCTGTCATGGTCACTGCCATGCCCCATGCGATCATTTTTCTGATTCTGTATGTAACCATAAAACTTCCCCTTTATTTCTGTTTCCAAGTATCTTTATCATACCATTTTCTTTCGTTTCCCGCAAACCCCGACAGAGCAAATTTCCTGTTTTCATGACATTTTCCGAGTTCTTTTTACTTTCTTTTTAAACACACAAAAGCGCTACCCCAATTTTTTGAGTAGCGTTTCTGTTTTTATCTATTTAGAGAAGAATATGGTAAGGAAACTATTTTATGTACTGTCATTATTCTTTTACAGCACCTGCAGAAATACTGCTGATGATGTATTTAGAGAAGAATGCAAATACGAGTAAAATCGGAATAACAGAAATTGCAACGGCGAGATAAATTGCGCCCTGGTTTGCAGTAATATCTGTTGATGCCCTTAAAGTTGCCATCATAACCGGTAATGTAAATTTCTCATTTTTATTTAAGATAATCATAGGTAACAGGTAAGCATTCCATCCACCGATGAATCCCATGATACTCATGGTTGCAATCCCAGGTGACATGATTGGGATTGCGATTCTGTGGAATGTATATAACTCGCTTGCTCCATCAATTCTGGCTGCCTCGATCAGTGAAGGTGGCATAACGGAAAGTACATACTGTCTTAAGAAAAATACGGTTCCCGGTGAAGCAATTGCCGGAATAATCAATGGGATATAAGAGTTTACCAGATGAAGTTTGGTACATAAGTTATAAAAACCGATCAGACCAAGCTGTCCAGGTATCATCATGAAAATTAAAATCGTCATGAATAATACTTTATTTCCCTTGAATTTGTACATTGCCAGTGCATAAGCTGTCATAGCGGAAAAGTATGCACAGAGTAATGTAGATGGAACTGCTACTTTCAAACTGTTCCACATACCTAAAAACAGGTTGAAGTATTTAAATACAGTAGCCCAGTTTTCTTTTAAATAAACACTCGGAATCAGAGTAAATGATTTCATAATCTCAGATCCGCTTCGTGTTGCGTTGACAATCATTAATAAAAATGGAAACATACACACTACACTAAGCAGGATTAGTAAGATATATAAAATTGTTTTTTTGATTTTATATCCAATGCCGTTCATAGTAATCCTCCTTATTTCGTCTTAGATGAAGCCCGTTTTTTTGCACGGCGTGCTGCTGCTTTCTCTTCATCCTGGTTAAACACTTTTAACTGTATAATGGAAACAGCTAAAATGATAAGGAATAATACATAGGCGATTGCGGATGCATAACCAGTCTGTGTTGTTCCTGTTGTAAATCCAAATTTATAGAGATACATTACCACGGTGTATACGGAGTTATAAGATGCCCCTGCCGGATTTGACATCAGATACGGCAGATCGAACATCTGTAATCCACCAATCAGTGATGTGATTGCTACATAAAGTAACATCGGTCTTAATAATGGTAATGTGATTTTTCCAAATACGGTCCATCTTCCGGCTCCGTCAATTGCTGCTGCCTCGAAATAATCTTTTGAGATTCCCTGCACACCAGCCATTAACATAATGAAGGAGTTACCAAACCACATCCAGGAACTGATCACTGCGATGGTCACACCTGCTGTTGCAGATGATCCAAGCCAGTCGACCGGAGTGTAATTTGCACCAAATAACCGATAGATGCTTGCAATAATCTGGTTGAACGTTCCATAACGCCAATCCAGTAATGTCTGAAATAAGAATGCAACAGATGTTGCTGCAATTAAGTTCGGTAAGTAATAAATAATACGGAAAATTCCAAGTCCTTTGATTTTGTATTTGATATCACTAAATACAATGGTAAGTAAAAATGCAAGTCCGAGCTGTAATACGATATTCACACCCCAGATCCTTACCGTGTTCCAAAGCGCTCTCCAGAAAAATTTGTCTGTGAATACACGCTTGTAGTTGTCAAACCAGACCCAGGATGTCACACCGACTCCTGCAATCTTGGCATTTGTAAAACTGAAATATAAGGTTCTTAATACCGGATAAACACTAAAAATACAAAATACAATAACAAATGGTAAAACGAAGAAGTATCCCACGTTATCATATTTTTTCAAACCATTTTTATTCTTTCCCATATTCTGCCATTCTCCTTCTTCATAACTATCTCAGAGGATAGCCATTCTTTTCCTGTACTCTTTTGTCTTTTCTTACAGTCTGCACATTCACTGTGCAGACTGTAAGAAAAATGATTTTGGAGATATTTTTATCTGTTTACTGTGATTTCAGGATATGTTGCTTCAATTGTATCGTAGAAGTCAGAGATTGCCTCATCCTTTGTCTTCTCACCAGTTTTAACAGAAGAGACTGCATTTCCCCAAGCATCGCCGATACCTTTGTCGTATCTTGTTACTTTAGAAGTATCAATGTACTGTGCCTGATCTAACCAGAACTGGTATAATTTCTCACCACCGTAAATCTGGTTCTCATCATCTTTGTGTTTATCAAGAGCTGATTTCAAAGAAACTGTATCACCCTGTGAGTATTCAATCCACCAGTTAGCTGTATCTTCATTTAATGTACAGAATTTTACGAATTCCCAAGCTGTGTCTTTTCTTTCAGACTGAGAAGAAATACCGATATATGTACCACCGTCAAATCCTGCTGCTGGTCCAGAGCAAACGCCCCATAATCCAGATGTCTCGCCTACGTTATCTCTCATAGTAAGTACACCCCAGGAAGGAAGACCAAATGCGAATACAGTTGTTGTATCAAGTCCTTTTGTTGCCTCTGCGAACTGATCTGCATCCCAAACGTTAACGGAATCATCTGCATTAGACTGGATATCTGCTGTTAAGATAGGTACCTCGCCAGCCATAGCCTGATACCAAGGTGTTGACCACTGGCTTGCATATGCTGTTAAGTCATTCTGATATAAGTCAACGCAAAGATCCATGTAATCAATTCTGGACTGGTCAACATTTAATGTTCCATCTACTACCCATGCACTATCACCGGAGAATACGTTCATCTCTGCATCAGAAGAGAAGATTCTGTATCCAGCATCTTTTAATGTCTGAGCTGTCTCTAAGATAGTAGGATAATCTTTGAATAATTTTCCAACTTCGTCCGGATCATCTGTTCCGAATACTTCTTTTGCGATATCTCTTCTGTAGTAGATACCTGCTGGTGTGATCTGGTAAGAGATTGCTCTCTGGATACCATCGTCATCCTGTCCAACCTGCCATACATAATCAACGATCTGATCTGCATAATCCTGTGCATTGTATGGTGCCTGGTTTAAATCCTCGAAGAAACCTGCATCAAAGAAATCCTCTAACATCTTTGGCTCACCAACGATGATATCCGGTTCTTTTTCTCCTGCAAGTAATGCTGTCTGAACTTTTGTTGGGTAATCAGCTGGCTCGATAACCACTGTATCAACCTCTACACCAGTCTGTTCCTGGAATCTCTTACCAAAGTCGATCAAGTCGTTTGATAATGTCCATACAACTAACTTTTCATCGCTGGATGCATTTGCTGTGCTTCCCTTTGTCTCTGTTCCTGCTGCTGCATTATCGCTTGTGCTTGCTGTGTCGCCACATGCTGCCATGGATAATGTCATTGCACTTACGAGCAATACTGATACTACTTTTTTCCAATTCATATATAATCCTCCTTGTTTTACGAAGCAAAATCCGAACCCATTGGTGAGGAGAGGATTTTGCCTCCTTATTGTTCTGCAGAAAAGTGAATTTGCTTTCTGCTGTTACACAACACTTTGTTGTTTGTTGATAATTGAATTATAAGTTCAATCCCCTCTTGTAAAAATGCTTTAAATTTTAAAATGGTGTCTTTTTTTTAGGTGTCCTTTCTCCCATCAGCGCAGATTCTTTTTCTGTTTCTTCCCAGAACTTTTTGTTTTCGTAGTCCGTTGTGATAATTTTCATGCGATATTGTACTATGTGTGTCGTTCTTATCGAACATCAATCTCAATGGATGTCACAAGCCCCTCACGGACATCCACTGCTATTTTTTCTCCTGCAACGCCGCTGCCCACATTGGCAACGCTTCCATTCTGATAGATAAACTTCATGGAAGCAATCTCATAATGTCCCGGAATGTAGTCGGTGACATCTGCAAACTGATACGTTACCTTTGTCTTTCCAAACAGCATGGCAGATACTTTTCCATTTTCCGGAATCAGATATGCCGGTACCGCAGGCTGTGGCGTGAAATGCAGTTCTCCATTTTTCATGGATAAAATATGGCTGCCAAACATCATCTGTTTCCACATACTGATAAACTCGATGGTCGATCCACTTAAGCGTGCCACAAAACCTTTGCCGTGATATGCTTTGTTTGGATTTTTACTGCTTGCGATAAAGGATGAATTCTCATAAATACTTCTTCCATATACTTCCTTATCCAAAAATGGGATCGCAGCTTTGTGGAAATCCTCAAAAAATGCTTCATACATGCCATTTCGGATGAGTTCCAACAGATACTTATATTCCATATGAAGCCAGATGGACTCATTCTCCAGCCAGCCAGGTGTGAAGGCTCTCGCTCTTCCAAGTTCAAAGGATGCATTCTGCAAAGAAGCATTGACCTTATACATGGAAAGTTTTTCATCATAGAGATCACTGTGTCTCACCTGCTCATATAATTTTGCCTTTTTCTCTTTTCCGGTCTTTAATTTCAGATAACGAACCGGTCCTTCCAGGAAATATGGAACTTCACGAACCATAAATTTTAATGGCTTGTAGCCGTCTTTTACTTTCTCATACTCTAAAACTTCATAAGTAAAATAGGTCGGGCAGATACCATTTCCCAATATGCATGCTTTTTCAATTCCGCAGGTTACTGTTTCCAGAAAATCGTTTAAAATTTTTACAACTTTCTCTGTGGAAACAAGATTCTTCACACCGGATATTCCGGAGAATACTTTCTCTCGGTAAGCCTCTTTTGCATCGTTGATCTGATTCCAGAAGGAAAGGATCTCACCCTCTTTCTGAATCTCTTCCTTAGCTGCATAGCTCTGCTTTTTGCAGAAACCGATCGCATCTTTCTCACTTGCATTGATCAGATCAAGCTGCTGTAAGAAATCAGAAAATTCTTCAATCAGTTCCAGTTCTCCCGGATATCGTTTTAATGCCCCGATCGTGTATTCCAACATTCTGGCAAGCTCATAGGTCTCTGCCATGGAAGAACCAAACATGCCCGGCATACCATTTAACGCGTCATACCAGCCAGGTTTTCCACCTTCCATCTCCACACCCATACCGTAAGCGTCCAGCGCTGCAAATTTTGTGGTGCAGAGTAACACTAATTTTTCCAGCAGCGTCATCTTTAAAACTTTTCCGGACTGATTTGCTTCACGCACCAGTTTTTCTTCCGTATTTCTACGGCTCTTTTCATTCAATGCATAATATTGTCTCAGGCCATTTTCCGTCTCTTCATAGCGACTGTATCTCGGATTGATATTTACCCGTGAAAGGAACGTCGTATAAACTCTCTCATACAGTAATTCCTTCTCTTTTTCCGGGAATACTTCCAGATAATCTTCCACAAGATCCAGATTGTAAGTCCAGTGGTCGCTCCAGTAGCCTTCCAGGAAATTGCCGTTCACAAGTCCATCCGCCTGATCGAGCACCTGGAAAAACAGATTTTCGGTCTCTTTTTCGCCAAAATTCTCTTCGATTTTCCGATATAAGGAACCCGGTGTGAATGGTTTTTTGATATATTCACAAAACTCCTGTTTTTCCTGCTCGGTTGTAAGTAAATTTTCGTGAAGAGCCAGCAGACTTTCCGCTTTTTCTTCTGCTACCTGATAA
>ENA-OWRC01000945-OWRC01000945.1-human-gut-metagenome-genome-assembly--contig:-NODE-945-length-32484-cov-4.316599_pt1 | contig 32484 bp, 22 predicted proteins | sample MGYA00248268_ERZ651895 | MGnify/ENA primary metagenome ERZ651895 (study PRJEB26924, sample SAMEA4378242) | human gut metagenome | biome: human gut; feature: human-associated habitat; material: faeces...
TTCGGGAAAAGCTTGCTGCTGTCCACGCTGGAGGCCTATTTCCAAGGAAAGAAGGAGCTGTTCGAGGGACTGGCAATGGAGAAATTGGAAAAAGACTGGATAAGATACCCCATCTTACATTTGGATTTAAATGCGGAGAGATATTCTGACCCTGGGGCATTAGAGAGTATATTACGACGTTATCTGAACCTTTGGGAAGACCTGTGGGGGAAAGACGAGAGAGAGATAACACCATCCGATCGTTTCACCGGCGTGATACGCCGTGCCTATGAGAGAACAGGACGGAGAGTGGTCATACTGGTAGACGAGTATGACAAGCCTTTGCTACAGGCGATCGGGAATCTGGAGTTACAGGAGGCCTACCGCTCTATACTGAAAGCGTTTTACGGCGTTCTGAAGAGCATGGACGGATATATCCGCCTAGCGTTCCTGACCGGCGTGACCAAGTTCGGCAAGGTAAGCGTATTCAGCGACCTCAACAACCTCATGGACCTGTCGATGGATAATCGGTACGTCGAGATATGCGGCATCACAGAGAAAGAGATACATGCCTATCTGGATGACGAAGTGAAGGAACTGGCTGATACCCAAATGACGACCTACGAGGAAACCTGCCTAAAACTCAAGCAACGCTATGACGGATACCATTTCACCGCCAAGTCCGAGGGTATATACAATCCATTCAGCCTATTGAATACCTTCGCTAAGATGGAATTCGGAGACTACTGGTTCGAGACCGGAACACCCTCCTACCTCGTGGAGCTGCTCAAGCACACCCATTACGACCTCTACGAGATGGCCAACACGGAGACCGACGCCGATGTGCTGAACAGCATCGACTCCGCCTCGAACAATCCCATACCCGTCATCTACCAAAGCGGGTATCTGACCATCAAGGGCTATGATCCTGAGTTTGGCATTTATCGACTGGGTTTCCCGAACAAGGAGGTGGAAGAAGGTTTCGTCAAATACCTACTTCCTTTCTATACGAGCATACAAGCCTCTAAGACCCCCTTCGAGATCGGACAGTTCGTTCGGGAGATACGGTCTGGCAATTACGACGCCTTCTTCCACCGCCTCCAAAGCTTCTTCGCCGACACACCCTACGAGGTGATCGCCGGGCAAAAGCCGGAGCGAGACACGGAGCTGCATTACCGGAACGTCCTCTTCATCGTCTTCAAGCTGGTCGGCCTGTACACGCAAGTGGAGTACCATACCTCGAACGGGCGTATAGACCTCGTATTGCAAACCGATCGCTATGTATATATCATGGAGTTCAAGCTCAACGGAACCGCCGAGGAGGCCCTGCGGCAGATCGAGGAGAAAGGCTACGCCCTACCTTTCGCCGGAGACAATCGGGAGGTCTTCAAGATCGGCGTGAACTTCTCCTCTGAAACCCGCAATATTGAGAAGTGGCTGGTAAGGTAAAAAGCCTGCTTTTATCCATATATACTTACTTTGCCGATGAAGTATATATCCTATGCCCGGAGAAGATATACTTCAAGTGGCATCTAAGTATATCTTCTCCCTCAAAAAGGCTTCTCTAGTGAATAACTGATCACTTCCCAAGCCGTTAACTGACGGCTACCCCTACTCGTAAGTTATTCACTTGACAAGCCATAAACAGACAGTTTACAACTAGCGTAACAACCTGTTATTCAATGCATTTACAACAGAAATAAAAACCGTTCAAAAAAGTCGGACTTTCCAGCCGGAATATCCTCGCCTTTTTGTATTATCTTTATCGCCAACAAATAATACGCAGATGAAGAAAAACATTGTTTTCCTGTTAATTCTAATACCTATTATATGGATCTCTTGCGACGGAATGGGCCATCAAACCATAGACTTCCGAAAAATAGAGAACCTTATGCCCCAACATCCGGATAGCGCCTTAATGCTCCTTGAACAAATAGAGAACAAAGAAAACCTATCCCGAAAAGATAAGGCACATTATTATTTGCTGTTAACAGAAACACAAGACAAGACTTTTGTTAAGCATGAAACCGACTCGCTGATCACGATCGCGACGGATTATTATGAGGAAACAGATGATCTGGAACGAAAAGCGAAAGCTTGGTATTACAAAGGACTGATAAATAATGACCTCGATCAACCAATGAAAGCACAAGAATGTTTTTTAAAGGCTTTGCGAGATGAAAAGCAAGTGAAAGACTATGCATTGCTAGGACGAATCAATAATCAGATAGGGATGCTCTACACTTATCAACATGTATATGAAAGAGCAATTCCTTATTTGAAACAAGCCAATAATTGTTTCGAAATGATTCGTGATACGATAGGACAGGCCTACGTGTTAAGAGACCTAGGAAGAGCATATACCGTAACTCAACAACTCATCGATGCAATAGAGGTTTACCGTGAGGCATTACCTTATGCCCCTGCTATGGGTAACGGAACTATTCCCAATGAATTAGCCAATATTTATTTAGAAAAGGGAGAGTATGAGGTAGCCGCAAAATATATAGATCAGGCCTTACGGCTTTTTCGAACAGAGGAGTCACGTTTTCCAACCCATTTGGTGCTAGGCAAATACTATTTAGAGACAGCGCAAATCGATTCCTCGGAATATTATCTGCAAAAGGCATTAAGCAGCCCTTCTTTACAAACTCATGCGGGAGCATTGAAATATCTGTCATATGTAAAAGAAAAACAATCCGCATGGATAGAGAGTATCGCTTTAAATAAAAGATATGAAGCATGCAGAGACTCTATCGATAGAATCGTGGAAACAGAGTCAATCCGGAGAATGGATTATTTTTACAACTATCAGAAAATTCAAGAAGCACTATACCAGTCTCAAATAAAAGTAATGAAAAAAGATAAGGAACGCTATCTGTATGCTTTGATTATCTGTGCATGTGTTTTTATAAGCTTAGGGATTTATTCTTATTGGCGAAGAAGAGAGAAAGAAATAAAAAACCAAAAAGAGATATTGGAGCAGACTATCGAGAAACAACGTCAAAACAATCTCCGGATAAAAGAAGAAAACAGACAACAGATTGAGAAATTGCAAGAACAACTAATAGCCATGGAAAAAGAGCGACAAGAAGGATGGGAAGGTCAACAGCTCTTGCAAGAGAAGAGAGTACTGGAAATTCATAATGAAAGTATAGATGCTGATGAAAAGAGGCAATCTTTACGGATTGCTCAAATGGAAGACTCTGATATTTATAAAAAAATCCATACGGAAGACTGTGTAAAACTAACCGATGATGAATGGAGAGCATTAGAAAAACTATTAGATCAAACCTTCAATAACTTTACGGCACGATTAAAGAAGAGCTATCCGAAGATCTCCTATAAGGAAATACAGGTTTGTTACTTGACAAAGATAAAACTTAGCTCTACAAAGATGACAAAGATATTGCGATACAATAGCTCGCCACTCCGTTCTCGTCTCTATAAAAAAATCTTTAAGAGAACTGGAAGCGTTCAGGATTTTAATTCGTTTATCGCTGGTTTTTAACTCTATACAAATCAGAACAGGTCCAGAACAAAAATATGTTCTGAACTTTGTTCTGGATTTCTTGCCTTACCTTCATTAAACTTTTTAAATTGCAAAAAATTTAAACCATAAGATATTATGAATAAGCATTTGTTGACCTTATTAATTATCTGCTTAGGTATATTTTTACCTCAAGTAGTATTGGGAGATACCGTTCCAACCGAAGGAACATGGGGTAAAGAAAGATATCGTTCGATAATCCCCAATCCTCCAACAGTATCCATCGACGGAAATCTATTGAGCATACATTTTATCGATGCTCTAGATGATTTGACTGTCCAAGTTGTAAATGAGCAAGGAGCTATCCTATATAACGAAGTAGTCTCCGGCGAAGCAGGTGAATGTGTATCCATCTCTTTAGATCAGGCTGGCACAGGATGCTTTTATCTAGTGTTAGAACATCGCCTAGGGCAGCTTACGGGAGATTTCATCATACAAAATAATTAGGTATTATTCTTTATCATATGCAAGCTTCAGGATTAAACAGTATCATATAGTTGATCTATCACTATTAACCAAAAAAGATCGTTAAACGTGATAATCACTGTACAGTGCCCCCAATGATACGTTTTTCCTGGATGCTTGCATTGAATTATGTTATTAGGAACTCTAAGTGTAACCTTACAGAAATACTAAGTTTGTCATTAATCAAGAACTAATACATATTATGATAATCTACGACAAACACATCGGGCATATATCCGGAAGCGATTACCAATTCGGCAAAAGCTGGGGAGACGGAACTTACTATTATTCTAACTTGACCCACGTATCCGGGTGGGCTGGTTGGAGAAGAGTTTGGAGAGAGCACTGCCTTAACGAAAACAAGTACGATCTTTTTAATCAACTAGATTACTTATCAAATTACCTCTCACGCTCCATTCCAATATCGCTGGAACAGGTTTTTTAATATAGCGAATCACAACAATACAGCCGACATTAGTAAACTAAAATATTCACCTACAATTAATACGATTATGAATACCATTAAAGATCCTTTTTCCAAAGATCTAAAAAAAACAGCAAGTGTCCCTAGTAAGCAAGAATCTATTCTTATGCAATATTGCGAGGCATTCTCGTCCATTGCCACCGAAAGCTTCTATGTATTGGATATAGCCCAGAAACAATTTCATTATATCAAACCTAACGATTTTTTTCTATGCGGCCATTCTGTGGAAGAGGCGATGACGTTGGGTTACGATTTCTATCCCCTAATCATTTATCCGGAAGATTTACCATTATGGGCAAGTATGCTTGAAATAGTCGAGCAATATCTTAAAAATCTAGAAGAAAATCCAGATGAGATAGATTATTTCTCATGCGCATTCCGTTTACAGCGAAAGTATTCTTTTGTACCTCATCCATTGAGGCAAATGGTATATTTCCGTATGAAGCCCTATTGGATAAATGGAGAACTCCGCCATTTGATATGCACCATGGAAAGTTCGGCTATAAAAAATGCGGGAAGTCTACACTTACATAAGATGGGCTATATATACAAGGAATACAAATTCACGACCAAACGTTGGCATCTAGCTACGCCGAAAATACTTACCGAACGCGAGACTTCCATACTCATGCTTGCCGATCAAGGCAAAAGCAGTAAAGAAATAGCCGAGATTTTATGTAAAGGACAGCACACTATCCAAAATCAAACCAAAGCGTTATTCGCAAAATTAGGGGTTCACTCTATAAAGGAAGCCATTGAGGTAGCAAAGCATTATTGTAGACTTCAAGTGACGGATCCTTTAGAGTCATCAAAGATCAAAACAAATAAAAGAAAACGAGTCTCATTTACAAATGAGCAAATACAACATATCCAAGAACTTTTAAATAAGGGTAAAAGCATCCGGCAGATCGCCAATACGGTAGGTGCTGTAGAAAGTACTATTCGCTATTGGATCAGCAAAGGCATATTAAGAAAAAAGTGAATTTGTGCGCAAAAAAACGTAAAATAGATCAAACAATGTCTATAAATGCGCAAAAAGAATGACTATATTTGTAATATTAATTTCAAATCTTACCTATCATGAAAGAACAAGAAAAAAAGAAAGTTCTAGGAAAGCTTAAATTAAACAAGCTAAGTGAAAATGCATTAGAGAAACGTGAGATGAAAGTTCTCAAAGGAGGATGCGACTGTGTCATTAAAGGAGACAACAAGTTTTATGGGAACTAATATCCTCCAAAAATTAGGGGGCAAAAGACATATTAGACAATAATCTTTTGCCCCCTTTGTCTGCGCATAATTCAATCTTTCTTATACATATTTAGAGATTATGAAAAACACGATTTTTTTTTCCACAGAAAAGGGTAATACCTATTTACACCATTTAGATCTTTCATTATCAATGTGGGTGCATCCTGAATTATCAAAAGCTCATAAACAAATGTTTAATATTGAGCCTTATTATGACAAGAAGTATACCTACCTAAAAGAAAAAGGTTTTTTTGGAGAAGCCAAATCTATTGAATTTGGTACAATTCTAGAAAAATCTGTGATTGAAAATAATATCGCCCAAATTCCACAAATCTCATTTGAGACTACAGACCATTGTAATCTAAAATGCAGTTATTGCTCTTTAGGGGATTTGTATACCTTTAGTAAAAAAGAGCATCAAAATATTAATACCCAATATGCATTACACTTGTTAAAATACATTTTTAACTTGAAACCGAAAGGGGCAGAACTTACAATTGGATTCTTTGGAGGAGAACCTCTAGCTAATGGAAAATTCATAAGAACAATCGTAGAGGAAGTTAAGCGATTGAATGAAGAAAAGAAATTGAATATATCCTTTACAATCACCACTAATGCTACATTAATAAATCAATATATGGATTTATTAGTCAATAATAATTTTTTTATACTAATAAGCTTAGACGGTAATAAAAAAGGACAAAGCTATCGAAAATTTGCCAATAATAATGAAAATTCTTTTGACAAAGTCATTCATAATATAGACCAAATCTATCAAAAATACCCCGACTTTTTTAAAGAAAATATAAGATTTAATTCTGTTCTACACAACCAGAATTCAGTCCAAGAAATTTACGAATTTATATATAATAGATATCACAAAATTCCCACAATTGGTTCTTTAAATACAGATCATGTTAATCCTAAAAAGAAAGAATTACTAGATCATATATTTCAAAGCCGCCAAGCTAGCGAAGAAGCCTTCCATAAAAGTAATTCAAACTTGCTAACAATAATGCACGACCAATCGATCCAATTTAAAGAGCTGAGTGACTATTTATCTGATTATTCTATCAATTTTTATATGATCAACATACTAGATTTATTATATGATCAAGTAAAACCAATTCCAACCAAAACATGTTCTCCTTTCCAACGAAAAATGTATTTTAGCACTAATGGCCGATTACTTCCTTGTGAAAAGGTTAGCTATAAATATTTTATTGGCAAAGTAGCAGACATAGTAGAAATCAACATTGCAGAAGCAGCTCAACGATATAGCTTTTATTATAAACAAATCCAAAAGACTTGCCAACATTGCTATAATTGGCGAACTTGCTCTATTTGCCTATTGACTTTAGATAATTTAGATGACTTGGGTACAGATCATTTTTCTTGCCCTAATTTCTTAAACGGAGAGGCATTTGGAGAAAAACTAGAAACTATTTTCTCTTTTATAGAAACCAACCCAAATGATTTCGCATGGATAATTAAAGAAAGAATGCTAAATAAGAAATAAAGAAATGGAAAGTACAAAAAAATATTGGTTAATAATTGAGCCCTACGTCTATATTAATCTGACAGAAGAGAACGTTTTATTATATAATACCTTGGATAGTGCATTTATTGAATCAAGTCAAATCGAGGTGATAGACTTAATACGAGAATTACTTAAAGAGGAGAATGTAGGTGTCATTAGGATCGAAACGAAACAATTAGCAGAACAACCTGTAATCAAAATATTTATAGATGAACTTCGAGAGAAATTCATGGGAGACTTAGTAGACCAAAGTCTTTCAAATGGACGTCCAGTCCAGATACTACCTTTTATCAATTATCCAACTTGGTCAAATCGAGGATGCGATCTCAACTTTTTAAATGATAGGTCGCAAATGCTATTTGAGATAACGATTCATTTAGATTCCAACTCCAATGTGCATAAATTAAAAGAATATCTTCAGATAATACCAGAAAATACAGCTATTATTTTGGCAGGTAATTGGCAAGATATTACTGATATCGATCAATTACTAGAATATTTACAGCATCGATCATCAACCCCAATAATTGACTGTTCATATACACAAATACCGACTTTAAACGCAAAGTATATATCAGGATTTGAATATAGAGTTTCTGTTTATTTCCCAATTGACCATTGCCTGTGGGAAAAGGCGATGCAATTAAGGTTAGATTGGAATGGATCCGTGGGATATTGTTTCAAAGTCACGTCTGAAGCCGATTGTCTAATGGCAGAACAACTAATCGAGGTATACGCAATTGAAAACTATCAAATAAGCCCACATTATACAGGTCATAATCTAGACTTTTTTAAAGAGAATATTTACCTAACACATGATGATATTTTGGCATCTTCTCTTTCTATGAAAGAATTGTTTAAACGGCGGACTCTGAACCAAAACGATTTCGGCAAGCTTCATATTTTACCCAATGGGGATATTTGCGCAAATATACATCATCCTGTTTTAGGTAATATTACGGCCCATTCCATCTATGCGATCATTCAAAAAGAGATCGAAGAAGGAATATCTTGGTTACGAGTCCGTAATCAAGATCCATGCGCCACTTGTCTTTATCGAGATTTATGCCCTTCACCATCAGACTACGAGTTGGAGATTGGCCATCCAAATCTTTGTTACATCAAATAGAGAAATTAAAAAAGTATGTATATTAAAATTCAACCATAAAGATCATAGCATGAAACAGTTAAACTTGATTACGATTGTTTTATCTGTATTGTTTCTTGTCGGATGCGAAACAAAACAATCAAATAAGAAAGAGTACATTACGATCGATATTTCGAAAAGTTACCCTAAGAAAGAATTGATCATGCAAGACCTGTTCGATATAGAATATATAAAATTGGAGACGAATGATCAGTTTGTAACGAGAGGCAATGTACAAGGAATTGACGAGAATTTTCTGGTAATAACCGATTGGGGCAGGACTGGGAATATCTATTTAGCCAATCGTCAAGGACAATATGTGAAAACAATCAACCGGAAAGGGCAAGGAGGGGAGGAATATGTATCTTTGAGTAATCTCTTATATGATAGTGAAAGACAAGAGCTCTATGTCGGTGATTCAAGTTCCGGAAAAATTGTAGTTTATGACTTGGATGGGAATTTTAAGCGAAGTTTCAAACAAGCTCGGGGGACTTATTATGAATGGATGGGAAATTTCAACCGAGATTATTTAATCTGTAATGGTACTCCCCAAGCAGATCCTGGGGATAATGGTTATGAGGAAGGGGTCTTGAATGGTGGCTTTATGCTTGTCTCCAAGGAAGACGGGTGTATCCAGAAAATAGAGATCCCCTATGAGGAATATATATCCCCTAGCATGGTTCTCGATACACCAGAAGGCAAGAGGTATGCAGGTATTATTAATGAAACACAGATCCCTTACTTAGGCAATTGGATATTGGTCGAGATCTCCTCGGACACAATATACACCTATACCCAAAGTTATGAAAAGAAGCCCTTTATCATACGAACACCAACTGCTAAAGTTATGAGCCCAGAAGTGTATCTCTATCCAGGTGTCATTACCGATCGTTATTATTTTTTGCAAACCGTAGAAAAGGAATACAATGTAAAAAAACGGACTGGGTTTAGTACAAGAGAGTTATTGTATGATAAAGAGGAGAAGGCCATTTATGAATATGTCGTTTACAATAATGATTTCACAGATGAAAGGCCTGTGTATTTGGTTCATCAAGTTCCTATTAGAGCAACTATTCTTAACAACGAAGACATCGCATATGTTACTCACCTCAATGCATACGACCTTCTCGAAGCTTACGAGAACAACAAGTTGCGTGGTTCTTTGAAAGAGACCGCCGCTAATCTCAATGAAGAGGATAACCCTGTCATTATGATCGCAAAATATAAAAAGCAATGAAAACGGGTATCAACCATAAATCCCACCTAGAGTTATCTTCAATTACAGAGCAACTCCTATTGAACGGTACATTGACAAAATGTCCCGGTTTGCTGTATGGGAAAGTAGGAATTGCTATCTTCTTTTTTCATTACGCACGCTATACTCAAAATACACTATATGCAAATTATGCCATGGACTTGATCGAGATATCTTTACAGCAATTACACGCTAATTACCGGGCTGATTACGAAAAAGGGATAGCAGGTATAGGCGTAGGACTTGGTTATTTAATCGAAAAGGGATTTCTTGATTTTGTAGAGGACACTTTTGAAGATCTTGACGAACGGATGTATAGAGCTGTATGGTATGACCCCTGTTCTAATTTTAGTCAATATCAAGGATTGATCGGATACGAGAAGTATTGGATTATGCGATTACGACAAACTCCCTCTTCCATACAAGCGCAAAATTGCCTGCAACGAATCACAGAACGAGTTGAGATGGAGATACAGGAAATTTCATCGGAAGAATGGTTGGATGTATATAGATCCTTCTGTGACCTGCAAACTTATTCTGACTTAGATATCTCTTCAGAACTGTTTGAACGATCACGGCAGGAAGCTCACGTATTGGGAGGTGTCGCCTCAAAACAGACCTTGGATTTAAACCAAACGGAGGAGACTTCCTCCATGGGTATCCTTGGAACTGCAGGAAAGGGGCTGAAACTATTAACCGCATTAGAAGCTATCAACGGCGATTGGGAAACACTCATTTAAACAGTTTTTTGTATGAATCTATATATCATATACCAGAAAAGTCGAGGAACGATATTTGGCGTTGGCACTTATATTCGGGAGTTAGTCGCAGCATTGAAGAATAGTGACATCCGGATTTATCTGGTAAATTTATTGAGTGATGGTTCGGGCGTGCGGAAAGAGGAAGTCGATGGTGTCACTCGATGGAATTTTCCGGTCCCTCTATCGAAACAATGGAATTTCTTGGACAAGGAGCAAAGAGCGTTGTATTTCCATAATATCGTCTATCTACTTCGAATCTATATTCAAGATCGGGACGATTTGGTCTTCCACTTGAATCATTATCAAAATGAAAACTTTGCCACGGAATTGAAAACGTATTTTGACTGTAAGGTCATATCGGTATCCCATTCCTCTGATTGGGCTTCGGGTATTCACGACAACCCACATCGACTACGGTCTATTTTGAATGGGAAAGAGGATGTATGGAGCGAGGATATCCGGTACTCATTTGAGGAGGAACGGACGAATTATATGAAAATGGATCGCATAATCAGTTTATCGAACTATATGAGAGACCTATTGTGCCAAGATTATGGGATCGGCCCAACGAAAATAGCGGTCATTCCGAATGGATTGAGTGACGTGATGCCACAAACCTTGGCCGATCGGGAGAAGTTAAAAAGGAAATGGTACATAAGCAACGAAGAACGAATCATCCTCTTTGTTGGACGAATGGACGATATCAAAGGCGGAACCTTTTTGGTCAAGGCCTTTCAAAAAGTACTGGAGAATTATCCGGGAAGTCGTTTGGTGATAGTAGGGAATGGCAATTATGACAGTTTCTTGCGAGAAGCTAAAAACATACAGACAAAAATCACGTTCACCGGCCTTTTGGATAGAAGCGATCTATATGAGCTTTACCGCCTTGCCGATGTCGGTGTCGTACCCTCCTTGTTCGAGCCATTCGGTTATGTCCCGGTTGAGATGATGATGCATGAATTACCCATCGTCGCAACCGCCACATCCGGATTGAACGAGGTAGTAGACGAATCTTGCGGATTGAAAGTACCATTAATAGTATCTCCTGATAATGTAGAGATCGACACCTCTTTGTTAGCACAGAAGATCATCTACCTATTACAGAACCCGAAAGAAGCGAAACGACTCGGGAAGAACGGTCGTAAACGGTATTTGGAGAAATATTCCTCGGAAGTATTCGGGAAAAACATGATCGCATTTTATAAATCCTTATTCCAAGAATGTAAGTAATAAACAACTAGCCTGATACTATTATATGAATACGCTCAATCAAATCGACATATCGATCATTATCCCGATATATAACGTGGAAAAATATTTGACGGTTTGTATCGACTCGTTGATGAACCAAGGTGATCTACGCATGGAGATTGTCTTGGTTAATGACGGCTCGACTGATTTGTCAGGGGAAATTGCTGATGAATACGCTAAAAAAGAGGAGCGTATCAAAGTGATTCATCAAGAGAACGGGGGAGCATCCGCAGCCCGCAACGTTGGTTTGGATATTGCCACGGGAGAGTACATCGCTTTTTTGGATAGTGATGACTGGATTAAAGATGAATCATTATCTCTTTTATATGATGAGGCGGTGAAACATCATGCCGATGTCGTGATGGGAAATATGTGGCTATGTCATCAAGACGGAAGTATGGATAAACCTTTTAAATGTATTTCCAACGGATCTATAAAAGAATTGCTTTCCGGTAAAGAAGGTTTCATAGAATTAGTCAAAACGTGTTTCTATTTGCCTACACCCGTCAGATACATATACAATAGGAAATATCTGCATAAAATACAGGCTCGTTTTGAGGAAGGCATCATGCATGAGGATGAGTTATGGTGTCCCATCGTCCTTTGCCAAGCGGAGAGGATGGTTATCACCAACATTGAGTTTTATTATTACCGCCAGAACGAAGAATCGGTCATGCATACGACAAGCCTAGCCCGAAGGCTGAAATCATTATTTCAAGTTACTGAGGGGTTGATGAACTTCTCCGATCGATTCATTTCCCCCGATACGGACAATGACTTGAGAAGCTGGTGGTACGTTAATACTTTCAGACTTTATACCTTGGCTTTTAGCTTACTCCCGAATGTGAAAGATTCCTCATACATCCTACCCAAACATCATCTGGATCGATTTTGGAGGAATTGTGGGCAAATGATTCCGGAATCTATACAAAGATGCAGAAATTATTACTACAAGGCAGAAGCCGGGCTGAAAGAATATACGGATTGGCGTGTGTCTGATTGGGTAGCAGGCGTAGATTGCCAAATAAAAGCTGGTAAAAAAGTGATGCTCGTATTCAACACGATAAATGGGGAAGATCTACAGTTGAAAATAGAGGATATACCCGTTGATTGGGTGATAACCACCGACAGGAAATATTTCCAACAAGCGACTATAGTCGTTTTTCACCTTCCCACATTACATTATGAGCTAGAGAATGATCTGGATAAGCTGGAAGGACAAACATGGGTCAGCTGGCATCTGGAGTCCGAAAAGGATGATCCGGGAATCAACGACCCTGAAATAAGCGAACTATTCGATCTTTCGATAAGTGACCCACAAGATAGCGAGGGTGAACAACATCCATTGCTAAGACTGTGCCGAAATTATGTAAATAATGGATAGAATTCCATTCATCGCTATAAGTTTTGAGCAAAAAGAAGAGATCACGAGAAAAAATAACCTATTTTTGTAATTAGGCATAATTGAGCGAACGTATCGCCCTAAGTGTTTAACCTTAAATCGGAAGAATAATGAAATGGATAATCACAATACCAGCGATCCTCCTCTTTGCGTTAGCGGGATGTGGAAAAGATAAACAATCAACAAATGAACTCATCACAGTTGATGTTACAAAGAATTATCCTGAAAAGGAATTGACACTACAGGATTTCATGGATGTGGAATACATCCCGTTGGAAACAAATGATGAGTTTGTTACCCAAGGCAAAGTAATGGCCATTGGTGCAGAAGTTATATTAATAACCAACTGGGCCAACGACGGGAATTTGTTTGTTTTTGACAGAAAAACCGGCAAAGCCTTGAAGAAGATAAACAGGAAAGGGCAAGGTGGCGAAGAATATGTAGGTATTACTGAAATTGTTTTAGATGAAGCAAACAAGGAAATATTTGTCATAGCCTATACCGGAAGTAAAATCTCAGTATATGATCTAGACGGAAATTTTAAAAGGAGTTTCAAAGCCGTAGGTACGGATTCTCATATAAATACATTTAATTACGACCGGGATAATTTGATCTCTTATGTACCAGATAATAGTCTGGAAAACCCGTCAAACGCCATACCTCCATATTATTTAATCTTTTCCAAGCAGGATGGAAGTATCACCCGGAAAATATCAATTCCTTTTAAGGAAATTAAAAGCCCGGTCGCAAGAGATGGGGAAAACTGGGAGAACTGGGCCGCTCCAGTACCAACCGCCATGTATCAAATAGTTCCAGATCATACCAATTGGGTACTTATGGAGACATCATCCGATACCATATACCACTATTTGCCGGATGCTAATACGACAATCCCCCTTATCGTAAGAACCCCCTCCATACACTCCATGGATCCTCCTGAAGTATTTCTTATACCAAGCGTTTTTACCGACCGTTATTATTTCATGAGCCTGTTGAAAGCGGAATTTAATTTTGAAACAGGGAGAGGGTTTCCAACTTCCGGATTGATGTACGATAGACTGGAAAGTTCATTATTCATACCTAAAATATACAATGGTGATTATACCAGCAAAAGAGAAGTGGATATGACGTCGAGACCTTTAGATCCGGAATTCGTAATCGGACAGTCATTGCAAGCCCACGAACTTGCCGAGGCTTACAGGAGAGGAGTACTGAAGGACAAACTGAAAGAGATTGCGGCTAAATTGGATGAAGAGTCCAATCCGGTGATTATGCTGATAAAACATAAGAGATAAGAACTAAATCATGTCTATATCCTAATGTTTTAATTTATGCTAAGATCGTTTCCACATTATCAGCAATTGGATTCTATGGACTGTGGTCCTAGCTGCCTCCGTATGATCGCCAAGTTCTATGGCCGTGTGTACTCGATCCAGAACTTACGGGAGAAAGCCTTCATCACACGGGAAGGGGTCTCCATGCTCGGTATCAGCGAGGCGGCGGAGGCGATCGGGTTCCGAACACAGGGCGTGCGGATCACGGTGGAGGAATTGGAAAAGGAATGTCCCCTACCCTGCATACTGCACTGGAACCAATGGCATTTCGTGGTTTGCTACAAGATAAAGAAAGGGAAGTTCTACATAGCGGACCCGGCGGCGGGACTTATCACCTATACGAGGGAGGAGTTCAAGCGGTGCTGGGTCAGCACCAAGGTGGACGGACAGGATACCGGGACGGCGCTCTTGCTGGAACCGGGGCCGGAGTTCTACGGGATGGAGGACGAGAGGAGAGAGAGGAAACGTAACCTCGGATTCTTTTTCCGATATATATCGCCCTACAGGCGTGAGATGGCACAGCTCGTGCTGGGCATGCTGACCGCCAGTGTACTGCAACTCATCCTGCCTTTCCTCACGCAGAGCTTGGTGGATACCGGTATACGGGACAACAACCTAGGTTTCATAACCTTGATCCTTATATCGCAATTGGTGATCTTTATCGCCAAGCTATCCGTGGACTTCATACGGAGCTGGATATTGCTGCACGTAAACACGAGGATCAATATCGCCTTGATCTCCGATTTCCTCGCCAAGCTGATGCGCCTGCCCCTGCATTTCTTCGATACCAAGATGGTGGGCGATATCATGCAGCGCATCGGAGACCATGACCGCATCGAGGCTTTCATGACGGGGACATCCATCAATACGCTCTTCTCTTTCGTTAACTTCATCGTGTTCGGGTTCGTACTGGCCTACTATGACTGGACCATACTGGGATTGTTCCTACTAGGAAACGGGTTGTACGTGGCGTGGGTACTCGCCTTCATGAGATGGAGGAGGGAGCTGGACGTAAAGCGTTTCTCGCAGGCGGCCGGGGAGCAGAGCAACCTATTCCAGCTCATCACCGGAATGCAGGAGATCAAGCTCAATAATTGCGAGACCAAGATGCGATGGAAATGGGAACGGATACAGGTAAAACTTTTCAAGATAGGGATCAAGGGGTTGGCGTTACAACAATATCAGCAACTCGGGGCGGTCTTTTTCAACCAGACCACGAACATACTCATCTCCTTCATCGCGGCACGGGCCGTCGTGCAAGGGGATATGACGCTGGGTATGATGATGTCGGTGACCTACATCGTGGGGCAGCTCTCTTCGCCTATCGAGCAATTGATCGATTTCTCACGGTCCTTGCAGGATGCGAAGATCAGTTTGGAGCGGCTCGGCGAGATACACGGGAAGGAGGACGAGGAACAGGTAGGCGGGATAAGGCTGAATGTTCTCCCCGATGACAGGACGCTGCGGCTGGAAAATCTCAGCTTCAGCTATGACGGGGCGGACAGGGATTACGTGCTGGAGGATATCAACCTGACGATACCCCATAACAGGGTGACCGCCATCGTAGGGGCCAGCGGGAGCGGGAAGACAACTATAGTAAAACTTCTGCTCGGTTTTTACAACCCCAACAAGGGGGACGTGAGGATCGGCGATACCTCCCTCAGGAACCTAAACCCGCACGTATGGCGTAGCAAGACCGGTTCGGTTATGCAGGATGGTTTTATCTTCTCGGATACGATCGCCAACAACATCGCCCCCGGCGAAGAGGTGGTGGACAAGGAACGCCTGCTGCATGCCGTGACGGTGGCGAATATCCGGGATTTCATCGATTCGCTCCCGCTGGGCTATAATACGAAGATCGGCATGGAGGGCAATGGAGTAAGCCAAGGGCAGAGGCAACGGATCCTGATCGCCCGGGCGGTGTACAAGAATCCCGACTTCATCTTCCTGGACGAGGCCACGAACGCCTTGGACGCAAACAACGAGCGGGAGATCATGGAGCAGTTACACGCCTTCTACAAAGGACGGACGGTGGTGGTCGTGGCGCATCGACTAAGCACGGTACGTGACGCAGACAAGATCGTGGTGCTGGACAAGGGACGCGTCGTGGAGGAAGGGACGCATCAAGAGCTCACGGCCTTGCGGGGGACTTATTATAAGTTGGTGAAGAATCAGTTGGAGCTTGGGAATTGAGAATTGAAAATTGAAATTAGTTGGAGAAGAGAAATAAGGACATAGAACTGAGGAGTGAGGAGGTACAGGAAGTGATGGGGCAAGTGCCGGCCTGGATCGTACGGTGGGGGATAACGCTGTTATTCCTCGTGGTCGTGACGTTGCTGGTAGGAAGCTGTTTCTTCAAATATCCTGACGTGATCACGGCAGACATGACATTGACGGGGCAACATCCCGCGACGGCGGTAGTGACACGGGCGGCGGGAAAGATACAGGAGCTGCTCGTCAGGGATAATCGCCCGGTAAGGCAGGGGGATTGGCTGGCGGTCATAGAGAATCACGCCGACACGGACGATGCCATCTATCTGGATAAGGCGTTGGAACGATCCGGAAGCGACGTGGATAGCTTGGACAAGGCATTATCAAAGTACAAGGAGCTATCGCTGGGTGATATGCAAGCGGCTTACTCGGGACTACTCTCGGCGCTCCATGCCTGCGTCAATTACAGGGAGATCGATTATTATCCGCAAAAAATGACCTCCATCCGCAAACAGATAGCGTTGTATAAGGCTTACTATAACGAGACCGAACGGCAGCGGAAGACCCTCTCGGAGCAATTCGCCTTGACAAGGCGGCAATACGCCCGGGATTCATTATTGTATAGCCGGTCCGTGATTTCCTCCTACGAGCATGAGACCGCACGGGCTTCCCTACTGCAAAGCCGTTATTCGCTAGAAGGGGCGGCAGCCTCGGCCGAGAATCTCCGGATACAGATCGGGGAGCAAGAGCAATCCTTGCTGGATCTGACGCTGGAGCGGAGCGAGAAAGAATTTACGCTACGGCAGGAATTACAGACCGCCCGGGAACAATTGCTGAACAGCATGAACGAGTGGAGGTTACGTTATTGCCTCATCGCCCCGGTAGGGGGTGTCGTAACTTTCACTAAGTACTGGAATGAGAACCAGTATATCCCATCCGGAGAGGTGGCTTTCACCGTCGTGCCGCAAGGCGAGGGCCGGCTGGTGGGGAAGGTGCGCATACCGATAGCACGCTCGGGAAAAGTCCGGAGAGGCCAGCGGGCGATCGTCCGTTTCTCCAATTTCCCGGATCAGGAGTTTGGAGTGGTAAATGGCGTGGTATCGAATATCTCATTGGTCCCCACCGACGAGTACTATACGGCGGATATCGATTTTCCAGAGGGTCTGAGAACCAATTACGGTATCGACCTGCCCGTCTCGCCCGAGACGCAAGCCTCCGCGGAGATCGTAACGGAAGAATTACGCCTGATCGAACGATTCTTCCTCCCGATCAAACGGATCGTGAAAGAAGGATTTTAGTGTAATATTATCCTTTCTTTCCTATGCGTTTATCACAGATGTCACGAGTGACAGAGTTCGCCGCAGACTATGTCATTCAACTTCTATTACAAATTCTTACAATTAAGATAGCTCCTTATGAAAAAATTTTATTTTATTACGCTTAGTTTTTGAAAAAACTTATTGTACCTTTGCCCTAATCACTCAATAAAGGTATAACCATGACAACTAAGTTCTTGCTCTCGTCCGATGACAATACTCGTAGTGGCCTTCTGAAAAAGAAGATCATACATTATTATATGGCCAATGGAGACGCTACTATAGCAGAGGTATGTAAAGAAATGAATCTCAGTATCCCCACCGTCACCAAGCTAATTAGCGAATTACAAGAGGACGGTTATATACTCGACTTTGGAAAACAAGAGACTAGCGGAGGGCGTAAGCCTAGTATTTACGGGCTCAATCCCGCATCCGGCTATTTTGTGGGCGTAGATATACTGAAAGATCAACTGAATCTAGCCATATTAGATTTTAAGGGAGATAAGATCCGCATTGAGCAGAATATCCCTTATACACTCGAAAACACACCAGCCGCTTTAGACCATCTTTGCGAATGTATCAATGAATTTATAAACTCGTTGCCGATCCCAAGGGAAAAGATATTAAGCATTGGCATTAATATATCCGGACGGGTAAATCCTTTCGCCGGATATAGCTATAGCATTTTTTACTTTGAGGAGAAGCCCTTGTCTCAAATCCTTGAGGAAAAACTACATATAAAGATCTATATAGAGAATGACACCCGTTCCATGGCTTACGGCGAATATCTTCAAGGAGTCGTAAAAGGAGAAAAAAATATCCTATTCATCAATATATCTTGGGGATTAGGTATCGGTATCATCATAGACGGCAAGGTTTATTTCGGGAAATCAGGCTTCTCCGGAGAATTTGGGCACTTCAGCTTCTTCGAGAATGAGATTCTTTGCCATTGCGGTAAAAAAGGATGCCTCGAGACTGGAGCTTCCGGTTCTGCCCTATACCGTACCCTCCTTGAGCGGTATAAAGAGGGTAGCAACACCATATTGGCCAGTAAAATCGATGCCGGGGAATACATCGGGCTCTCTGACTTGATCGACGCTATTCAGAAAGAGGATATGCTATCTATTGAGATACTGGAGGAGATCGGTTTTAATCTAGGTAAAGGAATAGCCGGATTGATGAACATTTTCAATCCGGAACTGGTCGTACTGGGCGGCCCCTTGTCGCAGACGGGAGAATATTTAAGCCTACCTATTAAAAGTGCCGTCAGGAAGTACTCTTTGAACTTGGTAACCCGTGATACTCAGATCAAAGTATCCAAATTAGGTGAAAGAGCGGGTATATTAGGAGCCTGCCTGCTATCTCGATCTAAAATTCTAGGTATGATTTAATATGTATTTCAAAGGAATTAAATAAAAAATAAATAATTATTTCATTTTCTCGATAAAACACTACTATATTATTAAATTATTTTATTTATATTTGCATTATAATTAAAATTAGAGGTTAAAACTCATAAAAATAACGCAGGTATGGATAAAATTAAAGGACTGATCGATGCTCCCTTCACTCCGTTCCATGAGAACGGGGAAGTTAATTACGAGCCAATTGAAGCTTATGCGAAACTTCTTGTGAAAAACGGACTGAAAGGCGTGTTCATCAATGGTTCTTCCGGAGAAGGTTATATGCTGACAGAGGAAGAACGCATGAAATTGGCCGAGAAATGGATGGAAGCAGCTCCGGAAGGCTTTAAGGTAATTGTGCACGTAGGTAGCACATGCGTTAAGTCTAGTCGTAATTTAGCGGAACATGCTCAAAAGATCGGCGCTTGGGGTATTGGCGCTATGGCTACCCCTTTCCCTCGTATCGGTCGAATTGAGGAATTGGTAAAGTACTGCGAGGAGATCGCTTGCGGCGCTCCTGCCTTACCGTTTTACTACTATCATATCCCTGCGTTTAACAACGCTTTCCTCCCTATGCTGGATTTCTTAAAAGCAGTAGACGGGCGTATCCCTAATTTCGCCGGTATCAAATATACATACGAGAGCTTATACGAATACAATCAATGTCGTTTATACAAGGATGGTAAATTCGACATGTTGCACGGACAGGATGAAACGATTCTTCCTTGCCTTGCGATGGGTGGAGCGCAAGGAGGTATCGGTGGTACCACAAACTATAACGGAAAAGAATTAACCGGTATCCTAGAGGCTTGGGCAGCCGGTGACTTAGAGACAGCTCGCGAGAGACAAAACTTCTCTCAGGAGGTTATTAACGTTATCTGCAATTACCGTGGTAATATCGTCGGAGGAAAACGCATCATGAAATTGATCGGATTAGATCTCGGCAAGAACCGTACCCCGTTCCGGAATATGACGGACGAAGAAGAGGCCGCAATGAAAGCGGAATTAGAGGCTATCAATTTCTTTGAAAGATGTAATAAATTCTAAGGTATGGCAGCGTTTGACAACTTATCTAATCCATCGGAATATCTAGCTTATTGGGGCAAGACCTATCGGAATGAGCTTCTTTCCAATATTCTTCCTTTTTGGATGAAATACGGACTGGACAAAGAGAACGGCGGTTACTTTACTTGCATAGACCGGGATGGTACTCTGATGGACTCCACTAAATCCGTTTGGTTCCAAGGACGATTCGCCTTTATCTTGGCATATGCCTATAATCACATTGAGAAGAACGAAGAATGGCTGAGAGCCTGTAAAAACGGTATCGATTTCATCGAGAAACATTGTTTTGATACGGACGGACGTATGTTCTTCGAGGTGACAGCGGCAGGCATCCCTGTACGTAAACGCCGTTACGTATTCTCCGAGACTTTCGCGGCGATCGCCATGGCCCACTATGCATTGGCATCAGGCGACAAAGGCTATGCCGAGAAGGCCGTGAACTTATTCAAGCAAGTATTGCACTATAAGAATACCCCGGGATTATTGGAGCCTAAATTTCGTGAAGGTCTCGTGGCGAAAGGCCACTCTTTCTGCATGATACTGATCGATACGGCGGCACGCATCCGTGAGGCCATAAACGATCCCATACTTACACAACAAATCGATGATTCCATAGCCGAGTTACGCCGTGATTTCATGCATCCCGAATTCAAGGCTATCTTGGAGACAGTAGGACCCAACGGTGAGTTTATCGACTCTATCGCCGGGCGTACCATCAATCCCGGCCACTCCATCGAGACCGCATGGTTTATCTTGGAAGAGGCCAAATACCGAGGATGGGACCCCCAACTGAAAGAGATGGGTTTACAAATCCTCAACTGGTCTTGGGACTGGGGCTGGGATAAGACGTACGGCGGAATCAACTATTTCAAGGATTGCAAAAACTTCCCTCCCCAAGAGTATTGGCACGACATGAAGTTTTGGTGGCCACAATGCGAGGCGGTTATCGCTACGCTTTACGCCTACCAAGCGACTGGCGACGCCAAATATCTCGAAATGCACAAACTAATAAACGATTACACATTTAATCATCTCCCCGACAAAGAATATGGGGAATGGTATGGCTACCTACACTTCGATGGTAGTGTCTCTCAATCTGCCAAAGGCAATCTATTCAAAGGTCCGTTCCACATTCCTAGAATGCTTCTCAAATGTAGTTTACTCTGCGACGAAATTCTTTCTAAATAACTTTATCTAAAATACTGAAAATTGGTCAATTGACATCAGGGGTCACAACCGTGGCTCCTGATGTTTCTAAGGCTTTGTTTTCCTTTTTATTTTCCTCAATCAAATGAAAAATAAGAAATTATATCCTTGGATCGTAGTCGGTTTACTATGGGTTGTCGCCTTACTGAACTATATGGATCGCCAGATGCTATCAACCATGAAATCAGCTATGATGGTGGATATCGTGGAACTAGAGTCTGCGGCGAACTTCGGACGTTTGATGGCAGTCTTCCTCTGGATCTACGGATTCATGAGCCCTGTAGCCGGTATGGTGGCAGACAGGGTAAACAGGAAGTGGCTAATCGTGGGTAGCTTATTTGTCTGGTCCTTCGTGACTTTGATGATGGGGTATTGCACGGATTTCAATCAGATCTATTACCTACGTGCCTTGATGGGGGTCAGTGAGGCCCTGTATATTCCTGCCGGATTATCGCTTATCACAGATTATCACCAAGAGAAAACACGGTCATTAGCCGTAGGTATCCATATGACAGGTCTATACGTAGGCCAAGCCTTGGGAGGATTCGGAGCTACGGTGGCCAGCGCTTATACGTGGGAAACGACTTTCCATTGGTTTGGTATCATCGGCATCGCTTATAGCGTGGTCTTGATCATCTTCTTACACGATAAGAAAGATCATGTCGAACAAGCCGTAAAACTGGAAAATTATCCGAAAGAGAATCCGATTTCCGGTGCGTTTAAAGGATTAGGGATGTTATTCACGAACATCGCTTTTTGGATCATTCTTCTTTATTTCGCCACGCCGAGCTTACCGGGTTGGGCGACAAAGAACTGGCTCCCTACCCTATTCGCTGAAAATCTCTCGTTGGATATGTCCGAGGCCGGTCCGTTATCTACATTCACGATCGCTATCTCTTCCTTTATAGGGGTAATCGCCGGAGGTATTTTATCCGATAAATGGATCCAGCGGAATGTCCGGGGACGTGTATACACAGGCGCCATTGGTTTGGCATTAACGATACCCTCTCTCCTATTACTAGGATTTGGGCACAACTTCCCGATGATTATCGGCGGTGGTCTTTGCTTCGGTATCGGTTATGGTATATTCGACGCCAATAATATGCCTATCCTTTGCCAATTCATCTCCCCCCGTTATCGGGCTACAGCCTATGGAATTATGAATATGACCGGTGTATTCGCCGGAGCCGCCATCACGGATATACTAGGAAAATCTACCGACGCTGGTAATCTTGGCCATGACTTCGCCATGCTAGCCGGATTGGTACTCATCGCACTTTTAATCCAAGTGATCTTCTTACGTCCGAAAGTCGCTAATATGACCGACGAATGCTAATTAATCTCATCCAATAAACTAAATAAACAACAAAAAAGTAATTCATTATGAAGAAGAATCTACTGCTCTTAATGCTTGCGCTCCTACTTCCGGCATTTATGTACGGACAAGAGCAGACAGTCTCCGGAACAGTGCTGGATACCTACAACATGGGTGTCCCCGGTGCGTCTATCGTTGAAAAAGGCACGACAAATGGAACGATTACCGATTTCGACGGTAATTACACTCTCACCGTATCCAACAAGAACGCCACATTAGTATTTTCTTTCATTGGGTACAAGACACAAGAAGTTCCAGTAGCCGGAAAGGCCAAAGTAGACGTGATCCTACAAGAAAACGCCGAACAGCTAGACGAAGTAGTGGTAACCGGTTACGGTGGCTCACAAAAGAGAGCGACCTTGACAACCTCTATCTCTAAATTGGATAACGCCGTACTGGAAAATGCAGCTATGGCCAATGCCGGACAATCTTTACAAGGTACGGTTTCCGGTTTACGCGTAGTAAACATAAGTGGCCAGCCGGGTAAAGACCCCAATATCGTACTTCGTGGTGGAGCTACCATGACCGGAAAAGACAATGGAGCTTTGGTAGTGGTAGACGGTATCGTTCGTAACTCTTTGGCAGATATCAACCCTTCAGATATCGAGTCCATCCAAGTATTAAAAGATGCTGCCTCAACGGCCATTTATGGAGCACGTGCGAATGGCGGTGTAATCCTTGTCACGACCAAACGGGGAAAAGAAGGCGTAGCTTCCGTTTCCTATAAATTTAAAGGAGGAGCAAACTTCGCCCGTACAGGATATGATTACTTGAACGCAGAGGACTATATCTATTATAATCGCTTAGGATACAAGCGAACCGGACGTTCGGGTATCGATAACCAAATGGGCTATGGAGTTGGTAACGATTTATTCGACATTCGCTATCTAGATGACACGACGAAAGGTCTGTTAAACGAAGGTTGGCAACAAATGACAGATCCCAATGATCCTACAAAGCAACTTTTATTTAAGGATTATTCAGGCCAATTGAAAGATGCAGCTTTCAAAGACCCCTCATTCACGCAAGATCATTATTTGAACATTACAGGCGGTAACGATAAGGGTACTTTCGCTGCTAGTTTAGGTTATTACAAAGAAGATGGTTTGATCAAAGGTACTAGTTACGAACGCTTCTCCGGAACGTTAAACGGTTCCTATAAAATATTCCCGATCTTAACTGTAAACGGCGGGGCGACTTACACTTGGTCTCGTACGCCGGGATTATGGATCGGTCAATACGAGTTCTTCTATCGTACGATGAGCCAACGCCCAACTTGGAACCCCTATATGGAAGATGGATCTCCCGCTTCCGGTTTCGGTACCGGTGATGGTAATCCTCTTTACTACAAGGACAAGCTAACGAATACAAATGGAATCCGTCGTTCAACATACAACATAGGTTTCGATTTGCAAATCATTCCCGAGAAATTAGTATTAAAGGCTAATAGCGCTTTGTATCACGTAGATAATCAAACGGATAAATTTGATAAAGCCTATCAACAACAGAACTCTAGCACACCGAACCTAACGCGCCAGGCTGAAGCGAAATATGTAAAGGAAAATCAACAGCAACATAGTGTGACCTTGACATATTCTGATAGTTTCAAGGACAAGCACAATTTGGAAGCCATGGTCGGCGGTGAGTATTTCAATTGGCATCAATATACGTTAAACGCCAAGACTCAAAATTCACCTTCGGATGATATCCCAACCTTGAACGCAGGAAGTAACCGTACGTATTCATACAGTTACAAACAAGGCTATCGTATCCTTTCCGGCTTCGCTCGTGTAAACTATAACTACAACCTCAAATATCTGTTGTCTGTTGTAGCTCGTTATGATGGTATCTCCAAACTGAGCGACCACCGTTGGGGTTTCTTCCCGGGTGTCTCCGCAGGTTGGAACATCATGGAGGAAGATTTCTTCAAGGACTCCAAATTAGCGGATATTATCTCGAACCTGAAACCACGTGTCAGCTATGGTGTAAACGGTAATGTAAACGGATTAGGCTATTATGACGTATACGGTAGTTACGGACAAAAAGACAAAGACGGAAATATCATAACAAACTACAACAATTCCGTTGGTTTTTACAATGACCAATTGGTTAATAGCGGTTTACGTTGGGAGCAAAGTAAGTCTTTCGAAGTAGGTCTGGATATAGGTTTCTTCAATAACCGCTTAAGCTTTATCTTAGACTATTATAACCGTACGACTTCCGATTTGTTGACTGATCTGGATTTGCCTAATTACACGGGATTCAAAAGTATCAAAACCAACTTAGGAACACTGCGTAACCAAGGTTTTGAGATGGAGGTAAAAGCTAACATCTTAAATAATGTAGGAGGTTTCAGTTGGGACGTAACAGCTAACTTATCTACGGTAGCCAACAAGATCATCAAGCTTCCGGCAAACGGAAACGAGAACAACCGCCAAGGTGGATACCAAGTATGGGATCCGAAAAAAGGCGAAGTCGTTTGGGTTGGCGGAAAACAAGAAGGAGGAAAGCTGGGTGACTTGTTCGCATTCAAGCAAGATCACATTTTCAAAGATTGGGATGACGTAAAAGCAAACGCAAATAATCGTTATGACGCCATTGGTGAATTATATGGTCCAGCGGCATGGGAAGCCCTGAAAGACAAAACCGGAAAACAACAAATCGAGCCGGGTGACGTATGTTGGGCCGATTTGAATGGTGACGGTGTCATCAACAATCTAGACCGTGTGAAGGTAGGCAATATCTTCCCGAACGTAACAGGAGGTTTCTCTACCACCGTTTCTTACAAGGATTTCTCTTTATACGCCCGTTTCGACTACGCATTAGGCCATACATTGTATAACGACTTGGCCGCACGCTCTATCGGACAATACCAAGGTTCATTTAACATCATCGACATGGTTAAACAAAGCTGGTCTGAAGAGAACACGAATACGGATATCCCGAAATTCTACTATGCGGATCAATTGAGCAAAAAGAATATCACCCGCTCCAACAACGGACTTACGGCTGTAGATAACAACAGCTCACGATTCTATGAAAAGGGTGATTACTTGGCACTTCGCGAGATCACATTGACATGGAACTTACCGAAAAGATGGATCAATAAAGCGTTTATGTCAAACGCCTCTGTTTATGTCACCGGACAAAATCTGTGCTACTTTACCGGTTATTCCGGAGTATCACCAGAACCAGCCGTAGATACCTATTATGGTCAAGGCATCGACAATGGTAGATATCCGACTCCTAAGACTGTCCTTATGGGTGTATCTGTAACTTTCTAATTAACGCATAAAAATTAAACATCATATGAAAAAGATATTTATAACCTTTATGGTGGCTGTGTCCTTGTTGACATTCAATCGATGCACCTCGTTGGACATGGAGCCAGTCAGCAGTATTTCCGATGCTAACTATTGGAAATCATCGGACCAATTCAAGGCATTCAATACAGGTCTGCATTCCTTGCTTCGCTTACGTAGCTATAATATATTCGTACTGGGTGAACCACGTGCCGATATTTATGGCGACCAGCCTTTCGGAGGTGAAGCCACTCAAGGCGTAGAACGATATCCGTATAATACGATCAACGCTGAATTTACGGGCATCAGCAATTTTGGAGATTTCTATGAGACAATCAACCAATTAAACCTCATGATCCGTAAGACCAACGAGACTACCTTATTAGATGAAAATGAGAAGAACTACTTCTTAGGTGAAGCATATGGTATGCGTGCGTATATTTATTTCCATCTATTACGTTCATGGGGAGATGTAATTTTGGTAACCGAACCTACTCTAGGTAACGAACTGGATATCTCTCATTTGGAAAAAGCGGCGTCTCCAGCAAGTGAGGTCATGGACCAGATCAAGAAAGACATTGACGCTTCCGTCAATGCTTTCGGTAGTGATTATTCTTACAAATATGGAAAAGGCTACTGGTCTAAATCAGCCACATTGATACTAAAAGGTGAAGTTTATTTATGGAGTGGTCGCCAAATGGGTGGAGGTACAGGAGATTATTCTACCGCCAAGGCTGCTTTGCAAGATCTTCAACAAAACGGCAACCTAAAGCTACAGGATAAGTTTACTGATGTATTCGCCTATGGGAATAAGGAGAATAGCGAGATCATCTTCGCTTTCAAGAGTATCAAAGATGAATTCACCATGTGGAAAGATTATAATTGGCGAAACAACATGGTTCCGCAACGTGAATACATGGCAAACTATTGCGATGAATCAGGAACCCCATTCATGGAAATTCCGGGTTATAATTTCCACGGTTTAATGCGTTACCAAGTTAAGAAAGATCATTACTGGAAAACTTTCCGCGAAAATGATTCCCGTCTGACAGGAACCTTGAAAGCTGTTTATCAAAAACAGGAAGACGGAAGCATAAAGTACATCGCTCCATTCGCATACAAATTCCAAGGAACAACATTGGAGGGTAGCAACGAACGTAACTGGCTGGATGATTATCCTATTTACCGTTATGCCGATGCCCTGTTACTACTAGCCGAGGCTAAAGCTCTCTTAGGAGAAGATCCTTCCACGGAGATCAATGCCGTACGCGAGCGTGCTTACGGTTCTGAATATTTCAACGCACATAAAAACGAGGTCGCTTATCCGAATGACAAGGGAAGTTTCTATAACGATAACCCATTTGAGGGGGGCGATGAGAACGTGATGGAAGCTATATTGAAAGAACGGCTGCGCGAGTTCTTCTTCGAGGGCAAGCGTTGGTATGACTTGAGACGTTTCGGTAATCAATATGTCTTGAAATACACGACCGCACAAGAGTCCCGTCTTTTGTGGCCGATCAACGAGGATGCATTGACAAACAATCCCGCATTGAAACAGACTCCCGGATACTAATCGTACATAGGTTTAAGGCGATTGGATATAACTAGGTTTTTGGCACGAATTCCAAAGGGGCTTTGTTCATATGAATGAATATCGCTACCTTTGGAATTCACATATCTATTAATTTCAACCTACAAACAAAAAACATCATGAAAAAAACTTTCCTGTATTTCTGCCTTCTTTTCATCGTACAAACGGCTTTTGCGGCAGACAGTCTTTATGTGCGAGAGCAACAAATTCCCATCTTGATAGACCGGATCGACAATGTACTTTACGAGATGCGGATACCGGCCCAAAAAGGGGATGTATTAAACGAGATCACGATACAGATCGGAGACAATGTCAATCTGTCGGACATCCAAGCGATACGTCTATTTTATAGCGGAGTGGAAGCTCCATCCCGCAAAGGGGAACATTTCAGTCCCGTTACGTACATATCCAGCCATATACCGGGAAATACCCGTAAGGCTCTTGAATCTTATTCCGTACGGCAAGATGAGGTTACCACCCCCTTGTCGCGCACGGTAAAACTAACCTCTAAACAACCGATGCTTAAAGGCATCAATTATTTCTGGGTAAGTATCCAGATGAAGCCAGAGACTTCCTTATTGGCAAAAGTAGCGACTACGATACCTAACGCCCAGATCAACAACAAACCGATCGACATCACTTGGAAAGGAAAGGTGGACGAACGCCATGTAGGTATCGGCGTACGCCAAGCCGGGGATGACGGATCGGCGGCCTTCCGCATCCCGGGATTAGTGACGACGAATAACGGAACATTACTCGGAGTCTACGATATTCGCTATAATAGCAGCGTGGACCTGCAAGAGAAAATCGATATCGGAGTAAGCCGCAGTACCGATAAGGGACAAACTTGGGAACCGATGCGAGTAGCCATGACTTTCCAGCAAACGGATGGCCTGCCCCACGGACAAAACGGCGTGGGAGACCCATCGATCTTGGTAGACGAAAAGACCAATACGATCTGGGTAGTAGCCGCATGGACGCATGGTATGGGTAACGAACGGGCTTGGTGGAACTCCATGCCGGGAATGACACCGGACGAGACCGCCCAACTTATGCTCGTGAAAAGTGAGGACGATGGTAAGACGTGGAGCGAACCGATCAACATCACGTCTCAAGTAAAAGACCCGTCTTGGTATTTCTTATTGCAAGGCCCGGGACGAGGCATCACGATGCAAGACGGTACTTTGGTCTTCCCCATCCAGTTTATCGACGCTACCCGTGTGCCGAACGCCGGTATCATGTATAGCAAAGACCGAGGGAAAACATGGCATCTACACAACTTGGCCCGCACGAATACCACCGAGGCGCAAGTTGCCGAGGTAGAACCGGGCGTATTGATGCTAAATATGCGCGATAACCGGGGCGGTAGCCGTGCCGTAGCCACGACAAAAGATTTAGGCAAGACATGGGCAGAGCATCCTTCCAGCCGCAGTGCCTTGCAGGAACCCGTTTGTATGGCCAGCTTGATCAAGGTAAACGCCAAAGACAACATCACCAGCAAAGACCTTTTACTCTTCTCCAACCCGAATACGACAAAAGGGCGTAATCATATCACGATCAAGGCGAGTCTGGACGGCGGACTTACTTGGCCTACGGAGCATCAAGTCTTATTAGACGAGGCCGAGGGCTGGGGATATTCCTGTCTCTCCATGATCGATAAGGAAACGGTTGGAATCTTCTACGAGTCAAGCGTGGCGCATATGACCTTCCAAGCCATTAAGCTAACAGATCTTATTCCTTAGAGAAACAATCTATGAGATCAATACTGAATCTTATTCTTATTGTATATATAGGCATTTCCGGGTCTTTACAGGCCCGGAATCCTGTTTTATTGCCCTTGCCCCAAAAATACGTCCGGACAAACGCTTCGTTCCATCCGAAGGAAATCGCGGTTTCTTCCGAAGGGAAACTCCGTTCCATCCTAATGGAATTCTTGGAGGAGCTGCCGGTAAGCGTCCAACCGGACAGCCGATACAAGATAGAGGTTTCCTTGGTTGACAAATTGGACGGAATCCCCCTCAACTCCGAGGAGGCTTATCAACTAAGCGTCTCTTCCCGGGGCATAACCATCCGGGCAGTGTCCGAGCAAGGGGCTTATTGGGCGATACAGACCTTACGCCAACTGACCGAGCGACGAGGAAACCAATATTCCATCCAAGGTTGCGAGATCACCGACTGGCCTGCTTTCCGCATACGAGGATTCATGCAAGACGTAGGGCGGAGCTATATCTCCATGGAAGAACTGAAACGGGAGATCGAGGTACTTTCCCGCTACAAGATGAACGTATTTCATTGGCATCTCACGGAGAACCAAGCTTGGCGTCTGGAGAGCAAGATCTTTCCGATGCTGAACGACAGCTGCAATATGAGCCGTATGCCCGGAAAATATTACACGATCGAGGAGGCAAAGGAGCTGGTTCGCTTTTGTAAAGAACATAACGTACTACTCATCCCGGAGGTAGATATGCCGGGACATAGCGCCGCTTTCATACGGGCCTTCCGTCATGATATGCAGGGCAAGGAGGGTATGGCGATCTTAAAACTATTGATGGATGAGGTTTGCGAGGTATTCGAGGAGGTTCCTTACTTACATATCGGTACGGACGAGGTAAAGTTTACCAATCCGAAGTTCGTACCCGAGATGGTCGCTTATATCCGTGCGAAAGGGAAACAAGTGATCTCTTGGAACCCGGGATGGAAGTACAAACCGGGTGAGATCGACATGGAGCAAATGTGGAGTTACCGGGGAAAAGCACGACCGGGCATTCCTGCGATCGACTCCCGTTTCCATTATATCAACCATTTTGATACGTTCGCCGACTTAATCGCCTTGTACACCAGCCGTATTTACAATGAACCGCAAGGAAGCCATGATTTGGCGGGTACGATCCTTGCCGTATGGCACGACCGGATCGTACAGCCGGAGGACAAATTGATCCGGGAGAATAATTTGTATCCGAATCTATTAGCGATCGCCGAACGTTCTTGGTTGGGCGGCGGCTATCAATATTTCGATAAGAACGGAACGATGCTGCCTATCGATCCCGATAACGAGGAGCATAAGGCATTTGTCGATTTTGAGCGGCGGATGTTATGGCATAAAGAACATCATTTCCAAGGATACCCGTTCGCCTACGTCAAGCAAACCAACGTGAGATGGCGTATCACCGACCCTTTCCCGAATGATGGGGAACTGACCCGCTCTTTCCCTCCGGAAAAGGCGCTTCAGACGCAATATACCTATGAAGGGAAAAGCTACGGCACGCACGACGCCATCGGTGCCGGAATCTACCTGCGCCATGTCTGGGGACCGCTGGTTCCCGGTGTCTATAAGGACCCGCAGCCGAATCATACCGCTTACGCATGGACTTGGATCTATTCGCCCAAGACGCAAGACGTAGGGGCGTGGATCGAATTCCAGAATTACGGGCGCTCGGAGATGGATCTTCCTCCCTCACAAGGGAAATGGGATTATAAAGAGAGCCGTATCTGGGTAAATGATCAAGAGATAACGCCCCCCGTATGGACCGCTACCCACCGGGAGAAGTCCAATGAGATCCCACTGGGGAACGAGAACTGCGTAAGCCGTAAACCAACCCCGGTCCATCTGGAAAAAGGCTGGAACAAGGTGTTCATGAAGCTTCCGGTCGGTACGTTCAATACCCCCGAGGTCCGTCTGGTGAAATGGATGTTTACGTTCGTTTGTGTCACCCCGGATGGAGAGAAAGCGGTGGAAGGACTGGTTTACTCTCCGGATAAACAACTTAAATAACGTCTAATTCGGTTGAATGAAATGAGAAAAATAATAGGAATCTTATCCATCTTCCTCGCTTTCGCATTTATGAGCCAAGCGCAAAAGATCAAGGTGGCTTGCGTAGGTAATAGCGTGACCTACGGCTACGGAATCAAGAACAGGGAAACAAACTGCTACCCGGCCCAATTGCAACAGATGCTTGGAGATGCCTACGAAGTGGAGAACTTCGGGCATAGCGGGGCTACTTTATTAAACAAGGGATATCGTCCTTATACCCAACAAGAGGCGTATCAAAAGGCACTGAGGTTTGCCGGGGATTACGTGATCATCCATCTGGGATTGAACGATACGGACCCTCGGGCATGGCCGAATTACCGGGACGATTTCGTTCGGGATTATCTTTCCTTGATCGAATCCTTCCGGAAAGCCAATCCGAGATGCAAGGTATGGGTTTGCCGTATGACTCCGATATCTCACCGCCATTCTCGTTTTAAATCCGGTACAAGAGACTGGTACTGGATGGAGCAAGCGCTTATCGAAGAAATCGCCCGGATAGCCGGCGCAACCTTGATCGATTTGCAGGAAGGATTATATGACCGTCCGGATCTATTGCCCGACGCATTGCATCCCAACGCTGAAGGTGCCGGTATCTTGGCCCGCACCGTTTATGGGGCGCTAACCGGCGATTACGGAGGATTACAGCTTCCTGCCATCTATTCGGACCGGATGGTCTTGCAACGGGATCAACCGCTTCCTATATCTGGCATCGCCAACCAAGGGGAGAAAGTAACCGTTACCCTCGCCGGACAAAGGAAGGAGACCGTAGCCGGTACGAACGGGAAATG